>Ga0209201_1000113_pt1 | contig 127832 bp, 112 predicted proteins | sample AD_UKC055_MetaG_FD_184411 | JGI IMG/M metagenome (GOLD analysis project Ga0209201, IMG submission 184411) | Active sludge microbial communities of municipal wastewater-treating anaerobic digesters from USA - AD_UKC055_MetaG (SPAdes) (version 2) | ecosystem: Engineered > Bioreactor > Anaerobic...
GAAACATTCATTGTTCGCAGCTTTTCAATAACTGCCTCGTATTCGGATTGTACCGTCTGGTACGTAATGATAAGATCTTTGTTTATGTCTGAAAGAACGGCTGCTTTGGGAAGTAGATGAAAAAATACCGCACCTCCTCCGAGAAAAGGTTCGAAATACGTTTCGGTGAGATGTTTGCGAATGAGTTTTGCTATAATGTCAGCTGCCCATCTCTTACCTCCTGGCCACTTAAGGAATGGTTGCATCTTATCTGATCTCACGAAATCAACTTGTCCGTGAATGCCTGAAGGATATCTCCTGAAGGTTGTTGAGAAATAGAACTGAAACTGTTCGCCAGTTTTACTGGGATAAGAGCATTCTCATGGCTGTAACTGACCATTTTTGATAGCACGGCAGCGATATCTTGAAATCCAATCAAATCTGCAATGGTTGGGTTCAAACAAAAGTTTCCGGTGGTAATATCGAGCGGGATCACATGATCAGGACCAAGACGGACAACAATTTTTGAGCCGTATTGAACACGGTTTCGGTATCGAGTAGGATCGAAGGTGATTCCAGCGACCTCTTCAAACATATATTTGATGGATGGCAAAAAGTAGTCTCCTGGTTTTTGGAGATGTTTTTTTATATCCTCTATGTGATCAACAAGTTCACCATTCTTCTCAACACCAACCAAGTTCAGTTTTGTTCCAGCTGCTTTAATTGTTTCTACCAAATCTCGAATGGGTTCTATAAGCCGGGATAGTTGTGCGCGTAATAATAGAGGACCATCCTTTAGAAATAAAATCTGCGATAAAATCTTAGGTTCATTCCAGTATCGAAAGACGAAGTGAAAGAGGGTGAGAGTCTCCATTGCATTTCGCAACGAACTAGCAGCCTCTTCTCGGGACCAGTTGTCCGGCATCTGCTGCGCTATACCAAGATAGTCAGACAGACGATGATGAAATCCACAATTGGGGCATTGGAAGGAATATGCATACTTCGGCAGATAGACTCTTTCCTCGCACATGAGACAATTCATATGTGGAGCATCAGGATTAGAAGCAGGATTCATATCGTAAGCAGGGTTCCATTTTCGATAGACGAGAAAATGAAGATCGTCGTATAGTTTTGAATACTCAAGTACAGCATCAATTGTATGTCGAACTGTATCCTTGACTGACTCTCCAGGAATTCTGATTCCTGCCAAAGGGAGTGCCGCAGGTTGATACCATATACGATCCTCAAACATTTTAGTCAAATCTCGTGGGTCAATGATTGGATCATTTCGAAGGCTCGCGATATCTTCCAAGCGTATAAGCATTGCACAGACAGAAATGAAGGCAATACGTTTGTCACGTCTGATCTCATTTGGAATGACTGCTTGACCACCGTCAATCGTGATGATGTACTTGATAGGAGATCCAGCATCAAGATCTACATTGCCATCACAGGATCCTAATGGCACTTCAATAGAGTCTGGTGACACCATTTCAAATTGGCGAAGAAGTCTTCTGACATTTTCATGCTCAATAACTTTCATGTGACCGAGTTTTGAAGCACGTTCAATTGGATAACTGCCTTCCTTGCCATAACTCATGGGTTTTCACCTTCTTCTTTTGTCTCATTTTCCATAGAACCAAAAAGACGGATCTGTACTGGCAGAACATATCTGTGTGATAACGTGATCATACGGACGTATCCTTTTGAACGTGCTCGTTGAATGTCAAGCCCGAGGCCCGCAAATTCGTAGCGCCGCTCAATCTCTTTTACTTCCCGGTCATCGTTTAAATGGGCGATAAAGAAATTCTCCGTATTCTTGAGTAGATCAGGACTAAGAGTTGTCATCGATTGGGTAGCATAGACCATACCTATTCTGAACTTGGCACCCTCCTTTGCAAGCTTGTTGTATGTGCTCTTGAGGTCCTTATCGTCGGATCTGAAAAGGTTATGGGCTTCTTCAAAATAGAAAAGAACAGAGTGCTTCTCGAATTCCTCGGCGCTAAGAGTAGCAAACTTCTCCATCTGCTTTGCCAAAACGGCCTTGGCTAGCATTTCAGTGTAAAACTGTGAAACCTGTTGGTCAGCCTGGGCAAGGTCTATGAGTACAGTCTTCCCCTCTTCAACTTCATTCACAATAGATTTGGCCAAGTTGCCTCCTCCTGGGTCATGGTAATCCGTGAACGGAGTGATCTTCTTTGGTCCTGAGATGGATCTAGAGCCAATCATTCTTAGAAAACATTCGTGGATACCATCAAAGTATGGTTTACCCGAGCGTCGGCTGATCGGAAACAAGGTAGCATCTTCACGGTTCGTATTATACAGGTTCCACAGTCGTTCGTAGATTCTGGCTGCAACAGGAAGGGATTGTCGTTCGGCTAGTTGCGGTTTACCATCCCGATCATTCTCTATAGCCGCAAAGTCTGCCACACCAGGTAGCTCCGCTAAACGCTTCTTGATCGGCCCACTAAGGTGAAGGCGTACATGCAACTTATCTCCACCCTTAAAGCCAGCTTCAAGTAAAAAAGCTTTATACATTGATAAAGCTCGGCTATAACGAGTTCGATCACCTTCGCCGGGGTAATATTCTGACACATTATCTTCGTCAATAGGTTCCCAAGCGAAGAAGGCGTTCATATAATCTGGTCTTCGTGGATGTTTGCTGTCAAAAAGAGCACAGATGATGTAATGACCAAGTGCGATTTGTTGGTAAAAGTTGATTCTCAGCATTTTTGGGGGCTGTGCACCAACCAAGACCTCACGTTCAGGCGTTCTAGGATTGAGGCTGTAACGAGTGCATTTGTTACTATAAGCAAGATAGAGACTCCCTCCTGTCTGTGGATCTGGGTATGTATATTCACCTGAAAGGTCGAAGACTATCTGCCCAAGCTTTGATTCTTTTTTTAGCATGGTATCAAGTATGACTTTAATTGTATTGGACTTTCCCATGCGTGTTTTTCCAAATAGTGCTGTGCGGTTACACAGGAAGTCATTAGGTGATACAGAAACAGGTACGATATCACTAATGTCTGTCGTCTCCGTCTCGGTATACCTTAAGCGGCCAATCTGAATAGGGTTTTTTTCAGCGACGAAGGAATTGATCAATATTTCTAGATGCTCGCGCTTTGGCACATATATTTCGTAAAAGTGAGGCGAAACAAAGCTATCGATGTCATTGCCAAAGGCGATCTTCTGATCAGGAGCATCGTAGTATGTACCGAGTATATTAGCTCTTAGAGCACCCCATTGAAGTTCCGAGTTCGTCAATGGGTCGATATCTGCTTGGACCTTGTGAATCTGGAAGATCGTGCTTTGAATATCAGCTGCGACGGGTGTCATAGCTGTTTCACGGATACGAGCTAGGATTAGGAAAGGTCGCGAGTTTGTTTGTCTATATGTGGTTGCTTTATCATTAAGACGTACAATTATGAACGAGTTTTTTGGAACGCCTCCACAATTACGCTTCCACGCGTCACAAGTAACAAGGGTGAGTTCATCATAATCCATTTTAAGGAGAAACCCGAGAAGAGATGACCGATCATAGATGTCATAAGACTTCAGCATCTTCGAAACAACACCATCTGAAACACCATCTGTGTGGGCTGTCTCATTATCTATGATTGATTCAATATGATTTCTGATGTCTGTCATTGCTTCCTCCATTCATTCATTGAAATGTTTTAGTCATGCACAAACATGCCCATTTCCATCCAGACATTCTATTTCAAAAATCCCAGCATAACCAAATTGTATCTTGATGCGTCCGGTTTAAGCCATCCGATTCTTTTCCTAACTATGTAACCTTGATCTTCTCAAAAGAATCTATAAAACAATGCAATGAATATAAAGGCTGCATGCCTGATAGATATGAACCAGGAGCTGGCTTGTAGTCCCCGTCTTTTGCAAACGGCCATGTGTTATGCATATAGTTTTCTACATCATACTGGGTCAGAAAATAGCCCTTGTCATAAGATTCAAAAAGAAGGATTACAAACCAAGGTTTCGATTGAGACTGAAGCCGTTGAACAACATTAGCGGTTACTCCCCACCTCAATGGTTGTTTAGCTCTGCCTTTTATATATAGCAAGAGATTAGTGCGGCCTGTATACTCAAAAACATTTCGTGAAATAGAAGTCCTGATTACTTTAATACCGGGCTGTTCATTTAAGGATTTGATAAAGTTTTCAACAAGGTTATAACCTCCTAAATTGTTCATCGTTCTTTCCCCTTCATATAATAACTTATCTACTGAACAGTATTTCTCCTATGATATCTATTGCTTCTGATGACATATTAGATACATCCTATGCAAATTGTATACTATATATTCAACGCTTAGAAAATAATTAACCTTATTGGAATAGTCGTGAGGTGGAATATTGGCCAAGCAATGTCTGGTGGGATGCCCCAGTAATCATAAGATTGTGTCAATAAGTCCAAGAAAGTCCTTGACTTTTTCATCAAAATGTGCTTATATTCTGATCATAACATATCCTTGGCTGATATTATCAGTCATTGAGCCACCGAAGAGTGGTAAACGTAGCCAATAGGCTTCTAAAAATCATTAAAGTGATGAGTTTTCCTTATCCATATCAGGAAAACGCCCAGTAGAAAACATACCTATATCTGCTCAATAGACCTTGCTCGGGTGTATCTATCGGTACAACCTCGCAGATCTTCCCGATTGAGCATACCTCAGACAACCCTCATTCACTTTGGCAGAACTTCGGCTTTAGTCGAAGTTACATACAAAGTGAATGAGGGTATCCCAATACCCGAATGGCACGGCTCCGAGAGCGATTCTTCGCTCTCGGACTAAATCGGACTTTTTGCGAAAAAAGTCTGATTGCCTATGCTTTTTTAAGCGCTCCTTACTTGCCCTGACGCTATTGCGGTGTCCCGGCGAGTCTGACCACCCCCGCCCCAACAGCCTTATGGCTGACAACATATCCACGTGTTCCTGGACGCGTTAGGCCGGCAGAAATCCCACTGCGTAGGCCAGCAGGAATCTTTTAAAAAAAACACGGAAAGGAGGCTACTTATGGGAATATTGATTGACGAATTCCACAAAAAACGGCTGCTCCCTCGCAACCGAAAGAATACGAACGAATGGCATCGGCAGAATCTGCGCTATGTCGAAAGATGGCTGGGCTATGTCGAAGCGGAGTACCGGCTCCAGGAGATCAGGCAGCTAAGGCAAAAACACTATGATGCCTTTGTGTCGTCACTGGCAGACAGTGGCCTGTCTCCCGAGACAATCCGCAAGTATGCCCTGGCAGCAAAAAAGTTCGTTCGTACTTCACGGTTGCCCATCAGGATCAATCCTGAGTCCGCAAAGAAGCGAAAGGTGAACACTCGCCTTGAGCGAATCAGGAAGATCCTGATGGATTACGGCATCGAGGGTGACCGCCTGGAGCGCATGACTCAGGATTTGATCAAGTTGTAGATGCAACAGTTACTCGGAAGGCTGCCAATGATCGGGATAGTTGGCAGCCTTACCCCCCCTTTAGCTGATTAACAAGTTTTTTGGGAGACATGAGCATGGTTAAGCTGAACAAACCGGCAAAGCTGACGACTGGCAACAAGGTAAAATGCGTGGCAAGAAGCATTTCGTCGAAGTCCCGCAGAGGCACCGCGAACACGAAGGTTGTTGTCACGACTCTTAACGAGATGCACAGGGAGACAGGAGTAACGAACCTGTGTAAAATCGAGGAAGAGCTTGTCAGAGAGTACGTGAACGTCCTGGTGAACCGGGTTGACAACGAAGAGATTGAACCCGGCACGGCGACCAACCGTATCTCGGCCCTCAACCGCATCCTGGAGTACGCTGAGCGAAACGATCTCAGGGTATCGGCAAAAGAATACGGGCTCAGCAAGGAACAGACCGACCCTACAAACAAGGCTAACGACAGGACGCAAGCGGCAGCGTACCGGTCCTGGCTCCAGGACAAAGGCAAGGATGATCCCCGGTACATGAACCTGTATCACTCCCGGACGCTTCAGGCTGAATTTGGGCTGCGAGCAAGGGAAAGCTATGCGGTCAAGATCGCATCGAAGGATACAACAGGGGGCAGATTAATCCTTGGACGGCCCGATTGCACGAAGAATTCCCGTCCCAGGGAAGTCGAGATTACCAAGGAATCTCAAGGGCAGGCTGTGGCCAGTGCGAAGGCATGGGGTATCTCCCAGGGGCAGCGGTCGTTGATACCAGAAGGTTACACCCTCAAACAGTGGATGGATTTCGCAAATAACACCTTGAAACAGTTCAACAGGGAAACCGGCTACGGCCTGAACAATCATGGTGAGCGCCATTACTATGCCCATGAGCGATATAAAGAGCTTTGGCATGAGAAGGGGCATGATGTTAAATGCCCGGCCGAAATGGGCGTGGAGCGAGAAGATTGGCTTGAACACATGAAGCTGGAAACCGGCCTGGGCCAAAAGGATCTCCTGGCGCTCGAAAAACAGGTCCGTTTGGCTGTATCGGAAGATCTCGGCCATAGCCGTGTCAGCATCACCAAAACGTATCTGGGATAAGCCGGGATACCTGCACTTACTTCTTCATAATCTCGATCCAGGCTGTCGCAGTCAAAAGCCCCCAGCATGCCCTCTTATCTAGCATGCCCTCTTATGGGGGATGGTAGGATTATAATCCCCAGGAGCTCGGCATATCGGTTTTTTTCGGCTTTCCCGTTCCACAAGTTTTTCAGGAACCTTTAAGAAAAAACGGTCGTTTCCATGTCATCATTTTTGAATAATGAAACGCCGCCTTCTACTATAGTATTTCTGTAAAACTTAAATCCGATAACGCCTTTTCTTTTCAACCCTCCCTGTATTACCCTGTTTTATCTAAGGTTTTACTTCGCCAAAAACCGACCAGCAGGCCCCCCTTCGGGGGGATTGATTTACCTAAATTGCTCTGAATAAGCCATTCCTGATCAACTAGTTTACCAGGAGTAACATTTTTTTCCCTCGAAACCATCGATTTTAATAACTCACTGGTATTATCGATTGGTGGTTTTGCTGAAAAATCAAATATTTTTCACTGCGGTAGAATATACTAGGTATGAAGAGCTTGTCGGTATCACATCACAAGTGTAAAATTCCCCCTAAAATATCTGAGGGGAGTGTTTGCATGAAGGGATCAATATACCTTGACAAAAGCCAGAAATCTCCGTGTTGGGTTGTGTCATGGCCTATGAATGGAAAACGATACAAAATTCGCCGATATAACGGCAACATCATGTATCAACTCCATGAGGACAAAAGTCGAGATGTAGGTTTTAAGACGGCAAATAAACTCCTTTCCCTGATCCAGGGTGATTGGGAACGTCATCAGCGAAAAGAAATTGTATTTCGAATCGAGAAATTCACCAAGGAGAGATACACAGATGTAGTTCCTTATCTTGAGGAATGGCTAGAGGACTGCAGGCCGAACCTTACTCCTGGCGGGTATATCAAGTATCGTTCCGATGTCAATAACTACCTGATACCTTTCTTCCGCGATGAATGTCCAATCATGCTCCATGAGATCCAGTATGATACCACGATAAAACTCATGAATTGGGTGCCGGGTTCGGGGAAACAGAAGAAAAATGTCGTCGATACCTTGAAAACATGCATGAGATACGCATTGAAATCAAAACGCATCAATACTGTGCCGCTATTCCCTGAAAAGAAGTTGTATGACATACAGGATAATCCACCAATCTGGCTCCCGAGTGATCGTTTCTGGAAAGTGATCGATTGCCTTGATCCAGAGCACAGGCCGATCATTATGTGGCTGTATCTTCATTTGAGAAGGCCGGGCGAAGCGTTTGCACTGCTCAAGGAGGATTATGATCCCGAAGAAGATGTATTTACAATTCGCAGGGGGGTCAGTAATGGCTACCTTATTGACCGCACAAAGACCGGTAAAGAGCATAAAATTCCATGCGCCGCAGCCTTCAAACCGTACATGAAACAGTTGCCGGATATCAGCAAATTCTTCTTCACCTGCTCCGAGAGCAAGTCCGAAGGCAAACGTTATACGGGAAAGCTCTTACGCAAGTACTGGAATGCTGCCTGCGAAAAGGCCGGAGAGGATATATATCTGTATCGTGGAACCAAAACCTCCAGGGCAAGCCAGATGATCAATGAGTTGGGCATGTCCACTCACGATCTACAGATTGCCGGGGATTGGGCATCACACGATTCGGTGAAACATTATGCCAGGGCGAACATTGCCAAAAAGCGTGAACTGATTGATCGACAGGTGATCCCGATCTCGGGACGGGTACCGGGCACCTCCGGGCACTTACCGGGCACAATTTCAAAGAATAAGAAGTAATGATTTCAGTAAGTTGGTGGTCGGGAAGCGGGGATTTGAACCCCGGACCCCAGCGTCCCGAACGCTGTGCTCTACCAGGCTGAGCCACTTCCCGTTACCGTCGTTCTCTATAGAGGAGAATCATCTCTGAAGTCAAGCACGAACCCTGTCTGTCAGGGCCGCTTGTTCTCGTAGGTGATGAAGGGCTCCCGCACCACCCGGTGATCGAGCTGGGCGTTCACGTTGAGCGGGTACTGGCCCTGCTCGAACTTGAAGAGGTCTTCACCCAGTCGCTCCATGGGGATGGTGACCTGGAACTTCACGAACACCTCGCCCCTGTCTCTGCCGGACTCCAGCGCGTCGTTGCGGCCGCCGATGAATACGGACAGCGCCTTTACGGGCTTTGCCTCCACGACAAAGCTCAGCCCTGTCATGTCGTCTTCGTCCTTGCCGTCGTAGTAATACATGCCGGGCCACAGGGTGATGAAGCTCGCGTTGGGTATGGGGATCCCCACGGTGAAATCGATGCCGGGCAGCGCCTCTTCCCCGTCGTGGTCATCGGAGAAAGGAAGGTAGGCGTTGATGTGGGCGGAAAACGTAGGGTAGAAAAACTCCCCCCCGATGGTCAGGCGCTTGTGGTAGTTATCTGTGGTATAGTCGAAAAACGCATTGTATCCGGCCAGGGCCTGGCCGTTCATCACCGGTACCCGCGCACCGGCGCCCAGACCGAGACCGAGCTCCCCGCTCTTCAGGATCAGGAGGGGTTCGGTGAAAATGTATGTAGAGTCCATCTGCCCCAGGGAGAGAAAGGTATCGGCCATGAAGATGGGGGACGATTCGTCAGAAAGCCGCCAGGCGCCTCCTACCCATACGACTTCGGGCGAGGAGACTGCGAACAGGGATGTGCCGAAGAGACAAAAGAATACCGCGAGAAACAACTTTTTCATCATAAACCCTCCTCATGGAACGATTGAATGCGGGTGAAGGCCACTTACGTCGCCCGCCCTTCCCAGATCGCCTTCAGATCATTGCACACATCTTCCGGCCTCATCGTTGTCAGGGTTTCGTTGTGAAGCATCTTCATGTAGTTGATCTGGCTCGTGCCGAACGGCGGGATACTCACCCGCGGGCATATCCTTAGGTGCGGCACAAACAGGGAATTGTCAAGGAGAAAGTACAAGGACATGTTCAGGGAATACATGTTCAGGGAATCGATGTACCCCATCACCCGAAGGATCCCCTGCACCAGCTCCTTCAGAAGCTCTCCCCGAACATCCTCAGGGTCGTGCGCATGGTGGAGAACCGCCAGAACGTCGAACACCCCCAGCGGGGCGAACGCGGTGAGCCAGGTGATGTCGTCCGTCGCGCCGAAGCACCGCTCGCCGGATGCGCGCTCCTCGTCACTGAGATCCTGCCAGAAATCCCTGCCGTGCGTGTGCTCATACTCTCTCAGCGCAGGCACCATGTCGGTGTAATAGTTGGTGGACGAGCTCGATGCCGTGATCTGCAGGTGAGGGTGAACGAGCGAGCCGCCGGCGAGGGGCATGTAGTTCCAGTTCACCGACTGGTAAATCATGTCCGGCTGATTCACGACCACGTCCTTCAGATAGGCGAAGCAGCACGAGAGCGCGTCTTCCAGCATGGGTGCGGTGAAATCTAAGAGCGGCACATAGTGCTGCCTGCACATGACGCACACGGCGCCGTTTTCGTCGTAAGGGAAAACGTTGGGCACGCACAGCGCCTCACCCTGGGAGTACCTCTCCTTTTTCAGGAGGTCCGGGTGGAACTTGGGCGTCACCAACTCCACGACCTCAGGGCAGAACGGGCAGAAGGCCCTGGACCCCTCCACGAGCGCGCTCAGGTCCTCCCGGTCGATCTTCTTGATCGGGAAGTCCAGAATCCTGCTCGAATGTCCGGTGAGCGGGTCCAGTCGCACTTCGGAATGGCGCCTCGCTTCGGCAAAATTCCGGGCCGGGTCCAAAAACCTTGATGTTTTCATTATCTTAATAAAATCCATTGCATAAATAATTTACTATATGTCCCAGGGGAGGGTCAAGGAGAGAAACCCGGGGCACTGAAGATATCCGCCGGGAGGCTGTGAATCACCGCCCCGACGAACCCCGCCGAACGGATATGCCTTACCCTCAGGCTTTTATATTGTCAGAAACCGGATAATCCATTATAATAAAATCAGTATCTTAAGCGATGAACCGGCAATGAAGCGCATGAGTTGCCGTGCGCGGACTGCCGAGAAAGCGAGCGAGAAAAACCACTTCCGGCCGCAGAGAAGATGGTGATAGGAAGAGAGCATGGATCCGGTTCTTGCCAGACAGCACATGGTAAAGGAGCAGCTCGAGGGCCGCGGCATCACCGACCCGCGGATACTGGGCGCATTCCTCGAAGTGCCGCGGCACAAATTCGTTGAAGAATATCTCAAATACCGGGCCTATGACGACTACCCGCTCTCCATCGGATACGGTCAGACCATCTCCCAGCCCTACATGGTCGCGCTGATGACCCAGAGCCTGATGCCCGGGCCCAAGGATAAGGTCCTGGAGATCGGCACGGGGTCGGGCTATCAAGCGGCCATCCTCTCGAGGCTCTGCGAAAGCGTTCTCTCCATCGAGAGGATCAGCGCCCTGGCTTCCCGCGCGCGCAAGATCCACGACGAGCTGGGATACTACAACATACGCATCGTGATCGGCGACGGTTCACTCGGGCTCGCCAAAGAGGCCCCGTTCGACGGCATCATTGTCACCGCAGGGGCCCCTCATGTGCCGGAGGCCCTTGTCGAGCAGCTCGGCGAGGGAGGGAGGCTGATCATCCCGGTGGGAGACGAAAGCCTCCAGGAGCTCAAGCGCATCACCAAAACCAAAGACGGCGTCAGGGAAGAGTCGCTGGGCGGATGCAGGTTCGTCAAGCTGATCGGCAGAAACGCCTGGAGCGGCTGAGACCTCCTGCCATCCCTACAGCCTGCCGTCCCACCTGCTGAAATTCTCGAGCAGTTTGAGCCCGGGTCTTCCGCTCTTCTCGGGGTGAAACTGGACGGCGGCGACATTGCCCCGCGCAATCATCGATGCGAAGCGGATGCCGTAGGAGGTGTACGCCGCCGCATCCTCGCTGTGGGCAGGGACCGGGTAGTAGGAATGGACGAAGTAGAACTGAGCGTCGGGCTCTATCCCTTCCAGGAGAGGGTGATCGATCTTCTTCTCGAGGGTGTTCCACCCCATGTGGGGTATCTTCTCGTTCATATCCGGGAACCGTCTGACAACCCCCTCGATGATGCCCAGGCACCGGGCGCCGTCCTCTTCGCTTTCATCCAGAATGATCTGAGTTCCCAGGCAGATACCGAGAAACGGCGTCCCCCTCCGGGCGACCTCGCAGATGATGTCATCCAGGCCCAGGGAGGCGATGGTCTCCATGGCCTTGCCGGCCGCCCCGACCCCCGGGAAGATGACCCGCCCGGCCTCGCGTATCTCGTCGATGCGCGCGGTGATCCTGCACTCGACGCCGAGGTGCCTTAGCGCACGCTCCACCGAACGCAAGTTTCCCGCACGGTAGTCGATGATCGCGATCATGGCTGTGTTCCGCCCGGTTCTCTGCAAGCTATACGGCAATCCATGCTCCGATGTAGGCGACGAGGAGCCCTATGATCAGGCCCGCCGTGCCGACCTTGAACCTGGTCTCGCCGTTGGAGAGCAGGGTGATGATTTTCAGGAACGTCCCCTCGCCGCCCCGGGCGGGATTGAGCATCTGCAGCCCCATACGCAGTGCGTCGGCCGCCTTCTTGAATGTCTGTTCCCGTATGATCAGCGCCGCACAGCTCATCAGAATGATCACATAGGCATTGAGGAGCATGAAGCTCCCGAGGATGAAACCGGACAGGCCCATCCTGGGGTGGAGGTTCTCCGTGGACACTTCCAGCTGGACGGGCGCCGTGACTCCGGCGTCGTCCCCATCGCTTCCGCATCCGGACATTCCCAGGAAAAGGACAACGAGCATTGCAAGCAGGCAGATCCTTACCTTCTGCACCAAAAGGGCCTCCTGTTCGAATTTGTGCAGATTTATACTAGTATTGTACAATTGGTGTCAACAACCTTTAAAGTAACCGCACGCTTCCTGCCGATGTAATAAAAGACTATAATCTTCGGGAGGAAGCACACGGTGGGCGAGTTTGACGAGCTGATCGAGGAGTTCGTAACCGAATCGAGAGAACATATCGCAGACATCGAAGAAGACCTCATAAAGATCGAAGCCGAAATGGAAAACGTGGATCCGGAGGTGATCAACAGGGTCTTCAGAGCGGCACATTCCATCAAGGGTTCGGCCAAGTTCCTCGACCTCGTGAACATCGGCGAGCTCGCCCACAGGCTGGAGGATGTCCTGAACCTGATCCGCTCGGGCAAAATCGCCCCCTCGAGCAGGGTGGCCAATCCCCTGCTTCAGGCGGCGGACATGCTCAAGAGCATGTTCGAGGACGTCACGGCGAGCAACGACATGGACATTTCGGAGCACATCTCGCAGCTCCAGGCCATCATCGCCGGTGCAGGGCCCGCCCAGGAGCCCAAGTCCGGAAAGGCCCCCGCCCCTCAGGCCGGCACCGTTCTCGGCCCCTTCGGAGTAGACGATCGCGCGGTGCTGAAAAAACTGGAGAACGGACAGGTCTATGTTGTCACTGTCAAGACCGGAAAAAAGAAGCTCGACGACCTCGTCGCCGGCTGGAAGGGCCTGGGTGAGGTCCTGGGATCGCACGAAGTCAAAAGAGGCGAGCACGCCGTGCTCTTCGCCACCATCATGGAGCCGGACATGGTGCCCATGGCCCTGGGCGTCGACAGCGAGGCCCTCACACAGATCAAGCCGGACATGATCAGACCGGACGAGCCGGCCCCGCAGGCGGCGAAGGAGGCTCCGGCCGCTTCAGCGAAACCGAAACCGGAACCGAAGCCGAAGGTCGAAGAGGAACAGACCGGAGAGAACGCCGCCGACGCGACCGAAGAGGATGAGGAAGAGCCTCAGAGGCCGGCCAAGGAAAAAATCGTTTTCAGGCCCGGCGGTGAAGAGGAGAGCAAGGAAGACAACACATCCTTCATCACCTTCTCCCTGGAGAACGAAACCTATGCCGTGCCCATCCAGGCCGTCGAGGAGATCATCGGGTACCAGGACATCAGTCTGCTTCCGAACGTGCCCGCTTTCATCAAGGGCGTGATCAACCTCAGAGGCGAGCTTGTGCCCATCATCGACCTCAGGCTCAAATTCGGGCTGGAGCCGAAGGAGTACAATCCGCTCACCGTGTTTCTCATTGTCAGGGTCGAGGAGCGCGTCATGGGAATGGTGGTAGACAACGTGGCCGATGTGCTGGTGATCGACCCGCACCTTGTTCAGAAGACCCCGTCCTTCTCCGCGGGCATCTCGACCGATTTCATCGAAGGTGTGTACAAGGACCCGCAGGGCCAGATGGTCATCCTCGTGGACACCCCCTCCCTCATCAGGCCGGAGGAATGGGTGGCGTGAGCGCCGCCTGTGCCGGGAGCGTCATTCCTGCTCTTTCGGCATGAACACGACGGTGACGAGGAGCCCGACCATGCCGAGCGAGATGTAGGTGTCGGCCAGGTTGAAGGTGGGCCACCGGAACCGGTCGATATAGAAGCTCAGAAAATCCACGACCTCCCCGAACAGGAACCGGTCCGTGAGGTTCCCCAGCGCGCCTGCAACGATGAGACACAGGATGGCCTTGAAAAACCACGAGCGCTGCCTGAGCCTGCTGAAGATAGTGAAGATCGCCACGAGCGCGACCAGGGTGATGCCCAGGAAGAAGTAGGTGCGCACGGGCTCCGGGATGTCACGGAGGATGCCGAAGGCGGCGCCGGTGTTGCGCATGTGGATGATGTCGAAAAAGCCGGGAATCACGGTAAAGCCCGTACCCACCTCCACATTCCGGTACACGAGCCACTTGGTGAACTGGTCGGCCAGGTAGAGGGGAAGGACCAGGAAGATCCCCCACATCAGGAAAGACCGGGGCCTTTTCCCCTGGCCGCCCCCGGACTCCCGAATCAGCTCCAGCCCCTCGTCCTCCAATGTCCGGCCGTTCTCTTTCTTCTTCACGTCGGATCACTCCGCACGATTTACGCCAGCTGGGCCGCGCAGCGGGTGCATACCTCGGGAAACGCCGGGTCCCGCCCTATGTCTTCACGGTAATGCCAGCATCTCGGGCACTTGCCGCCCGGGGCCTTGGCCACGTCGATGCGGAGTTTGCTGAAGTTCTCGCTCTGGCCGTATCTGCCGTCTCCCGCAGCCACCTCCACGCCCGAGCAGATGAAGATGTCGTCGAGCATGGGCTCGATGGTTTTGAGGAAGTCGTGGGTTTCGCCCTCTGCCGAGAGGACGATCTTCGCGTCCAGAGGATGCCCGATGACCTTGTCCCTGCGGGCCTGCTCCATCTCTTTGGACACCTCCTGCCTTAGCAGCAGGATGCGCTCCCATTTTGCGGCGAGGGCCTCGTCCATGAGCGAGGCTTCCGCCGCCGGCATGGCGGCCAGATGCACGCTCTCTTCCTTGCCCGCGAACTTCGGCATGTGGTCCCAGATCTCTTCGGCGGTGAAGGCGAGGATGGGAGCGATCAGCCGGGTGAGGTCCGTGATGATTCGGAAGATCGCGCTCTGGGCCGACCGGCGCTCGAGGGAGTCGCGCCTGTAGACATAGAGCCTGTCCTTGAGGATGTCCAGGTAGAAGGCGCTCATATCCACCACGCAGAAATTGTGCACCTGCTGGTAGATGACATAGGGCTCGAACTCCTGATATGCCCTCTTCACCTTCTCGATCAGCCTCTGGGTGACATGGAGCGCATAGCGGTCGAGCTCGAGCATCTTCTCGTAGGGCACCATGTCTTTGTCCGGATCGAAGTCGTGCAGGTTGCCCAGCATGAACCGAGAGGTGTTTCTGATCCTGCGGTAGGTCTCCACCAGGCGGTTGACGATCTCATCGGAGATCCGGATGTCGTTCTTGTAGTCCTGCGCGCTCGCCCAGAGCCTCAGAATCTCGGCCCCGTACTTGGAGATGATCTCCTGGGGCGAGATAGTGTTGCCCAGAGATTTGGACATCTTCCTGCCCTCTCCGTCCACCACGAACCCGTGGGTGAGCACCGAGCGGTACGGCGCCTGCCCACGCGTGCCCACCGAGGCGAGCAGGGTGCTGTGGAACCACCCCCTGTGCTGGTCGGAGCCCTCCAGGTACATGTCGACCGGAACACCCAGCCTCGGGTCGTTCTCGCACACGGCCGCGTAGCTCACCCCGGAATCGAACCAGACGTCCACGATGTCCTCTTCCTTGACGAGCTCGCCGTTCGGACATTTGCCGCATTTCGTGCCCGGGGGCAGGAGCTCCGCCTCACTCCGGGTGAACCAGGCGTCCGCACCCTCTTTTTCAAAGATATCCGCCACGTGCATGGCGATTTCCTCCGACATGAGGATCTCGCCGCAGTCCTTGCACGTAAAGACCGGGATGGGCACTCCCCAGGCTCTCTGGCGCGAGATGCACCAGTCGGGCCGGTTCTCCACCATGGAGTAGATTCTGTCTCTGCCCCACGAGGGGATCCACTTCACCCGGTTGATCTCCTCCAGGGCCTTTTTTCTCAAGTCGTTCTGCTCCATGGAGATGAACCACTGGCTGGTCGAACGGAAGATGATCGCGCTCTTGCACCGCCAGCAGTAAGGGTAGGAATGCGCGTAGGTATCCACGGCGAGAAGCGCCCCTTCCCTCTTCAGGGCCTCGTTGACGCTTTCGTTTGCATCGAATACGAACTGGCCGGCGAACTCGGGGCCTACATCCTTGGTGAACCTGCCCTCGTTGTCTACCGGCGCGTACACCTCGAGCCCGTAGGCCTTGCCGATCTCGTAGTCTTCCTCGCCGTGGCCGGGCGCGATGTGGACGACGCCCGATCCCGTGTCCAGCGTGACGAACGGGGCGAGAATGAGCAGAGACTCCCTGTCGTAGAGGGGGTGCTTCGCCTTCAGACGCTCGAGCAGGCCGCCGCGGAACACGGCCAGCGTTCTGTATTCACTCACCCCGATCTGCCGCATGACGTCGTCGACCAGATCGGCGGCAAGGATGAGCACGCCATGCTCTCTGGTCTCGACCGCAGAGTACTCCATGTCGGGGTGCAGAGCGATGGCCAGGTTCGCCGGGATCGTCCACGGCGTGGTGGTCCAGATCACGATATATGTGTCGTCCTGACGGCCGCTGAGCTCGGGCACCTTCTCCGAGATGTCCGAGACCATCTTGAACCGCACGAAGATGGCCGGCGTGCTCTGGTCGTGGTACTCGACCTCGGCCTCGGCAAGGGCGGTGCCGCACTTCGCGCACCAGTAGACGGGCTTGCGGGCCTTGTAGATGGAGCCGCTGCCGATGAACTTGCCCAGCTCGCGGACAATGGTGGCCTCATAGCCGTACTTCATGGTTATGTACGGGTCGTCCCAGACCCCGAGCACGCCCAGGCGCTTGAACTCCTGGCGCTGGATGTCCAGGAACCTCTCCGCGTATTCCCGGCATTTCCTGCGGATCTCGGCCTTGGACATCTCCGCGCTCTTCTTGCCGAGCTCGATCTCGACCTGGTGCTCGATGGGCAGGCCGTGGCAGTCCCAGCCGGGGAGATAGAAGGTGTTGCGCCCCATCATGAAGAGCGACTTGATGATGATATCTTTCAGGATCTTGTTCAGTGCCGTCCCGAGGTGGATGTGTCCGTTTGCATAGGGAGGGCCGTCGTGCAGGATGAACTTTTCCCAGCTCTTCGATTTCTCGAGTATCTTCCCGTAGAGATCTTCATCCTCCCAGCGCTTGAGCATGTCCGGCTCTTTTTTCACGAGCGATGCCTTCATGGGGAACTCTGTCTGGGGCAGGCACAACGTATCCTTGTAATCCATTCCTTCCTCCTTGTGTTTTCACGAGCAGAGACTCTATCCCATGAAAAGAAGGGTTGTCAATGCCTTGAATTCCCTCGGGGCCTTCTCCTGCAAGGTATGGCGCCCTTGCGGGAACATCCGGAAACGCCGCGTGCATACCAGGGAAAGGGGCGGAAGCGGCGACCGGCGATCCCCCGCCCGGCACCCGCGAGGCAGGTCCCGGTTGCCAGCATGCACGCAATCGTGTATAATAAATCAATTAAATACATCTTTGGAAGTGCTTCATGAAGTTGATGAAGGTCATTTCTTTGTATGTCGTGCTGACGGCAATCGCGGGGGCGATCTCTCCATCGAAGTCCGCCGAGCTGAACGGTTACACCTTTTCCGACGACAGCACCCACCTGTATATGAACCCGTTTTTCAGCAATGCGAACCGCGATGTGGACTTTCTCACAACCCTCTACGGATATGGCGACTGTTCAGAGTTCGAGGTCCTGCAGAGCCATCACCAGTACTTCACGCTCGAAGGAATACTCTGCAACGTGGTCCTGGAGCGGGGGTATCTGCCGGATTACTCCTCGGGCGGCCTGGAGATGATCCATTACACCGCCTACCACTACTATGCAAAGGACATCGACGACAACATCCACGTTCTGCAGTATGTGTTCTTTCCCGATGACGGGCCGTCAGCCGGATGGAGCTACGCGGACCTGCCCGAAGGGGGAACGACGCTCAAGTATCCGGCCGACCCCGAGGTAGGCCAGGAAGTGTTCTTCGGCAGTGTCACCGCCGCCGGAGTCCGGGTGGGAGACGTCCGCGGCTGCGTCACCATCGAGTTCGACTCTCCGCCCCATGCCCCGTCCGAGACCGTCACCGAGTATCTGGTTCCCGCAGGCGGGATACTCGCGAGCTCTCTCAACTGGAATGGGGGCATCAACGGCTTTTCCACGGATGCCGTGGCCCCGGAGCACGCGGAAGAAGAAGGCAGCGCCTGGGAGGAATGGTGGGAAGACCACTGCTTCATCTCCGCAAGCTCTCCCGGAAAGCGGCCTCGAGGCAAGCGATGAACCCTGCTGCCTCGCGGCCCACAGGCGGGCCGGAGAAAGGCCTTGACATTCTTTACGGATTCTCTATGAAATTGTATGAAGGAACCTTCTGCCACGAGAGCGGCCTGGCAGCGTTTATTGTTTGATATAACTGTGAGCAAGGCAGGTGTGAGATGATCGCATATCAGCTTACCATACCCACGGAGAACACCCCCGGCAAGCTCGCCCGGGTGTCAGGCATCCTTTCCCGGGAGAAGATCAACATCAGGGCCGTCACCATATCGTCGTACGGCGACAGGGGCTTTTTCAACATCCTGGTGGACGATCCCAAGCCCGCTCAGAAGGCCCTGGTCAAAGAAGGCATCGATGCCCGTCTCAAGGAAGTGATCGCGGTCGTCATCGAAGACAAGCCCGGGGGGATGGACAAGCTCGTCCAGCTCCTGGCCGGCGCAGGCATCAATATCGAAAATGCATACGGGTTCGTGCTGGAGAGCAACAAGACGGCCGTGTTCGTGGTGGACGTCTCCGACCTCGACAAGACTCAGAAGGTGCTCAAGGAACACAAGTTCAAGACCCTGACCCCGGAAGCCCTGGCCACTATCGAGCCGTTCCACTACATGAAATACTGAAGCCTCTTCATGGGCGTCCCGTAAGAGATTCCCGATCCGGGCGCTTCCGCGCTCCCTCCTCCCGTCCGGACACGGCTTTGCCGGAAGCCCGCCCGAGGAATGCCTACCTGAGCAGCCCCGGCAGGAAGGTCGCGATCTGGGGGAACGGGATGAGCAGGAAGGTGAGGATAATCATCGCGATCAGCATGGGCACGACGCCTTTGAAGATCACGCTCAGCGGCACGTCCCGGGCGACCCCGCTCACCACGTAGACGTTCACTCCTACCGGCGGCGTGACCACCCCGATCTGGGTGATGAGCACGATCACCACACCGAACCAGATGGGATCGAACCCGTAATCGATCACCACGGGGTAGAAGATCGGAATGGTGAGCATGATCAGGGCCAGGGAATCGATGAAGCACCCGCCTATCAGGTAGATCAGGATAATGAAGCTCATGATGACGGCCGGGGGCATCTGGAAGGACGCGATCCAGCTCGCTATGTCGTAGGGGATGCGCGAGACGGCCAGGAAATGGCCGAACACGGTGGCCCCGGCAACGATCACCAGGATCATGGCGCTGATCCGCGTGGTTTCGAACAGGGCCTGGACGAACCCGCTCCAGTCGATGTTGCGCTTGATGACCGCGACGGCGAGGGTGGCGAAGGCCCCGACCGCACCTGCCTCCGTGGGCGTGAAGATCCCGCCGAAGAGCCCGCCCATCACCACGATGAAGATGATGAGGGTCTCGATGGTTCCGGGCAGAGACGCGAACCTCTGCTTCCATGTGCTCTTCGGCCCCTTGGGCCCCAGCTCGGGCCTGACGGTGGCCCAGATGAGGATGGCGGCCACGAAGAACAGGGTGAGCAGAACGCCCGGAAGGATGCCGGCCAGGAAGAGCTCACCGATGGACTGCTCGGTGAGAATCCCGTAGACGATGAAGATGACGCTCGGCGGGATGAGGATCCCGAGGCTGCCGCCGGCGGCGACCACGCCGGTCGCCAGCTCGGGCTTGTAGTTGTAGCGCTTCATCTCGGGTAGCGTGGCTGCGCCCATGGTAGCTGCCGTTGCGTTGGTTGAGCCGCAGATGGCGGAGAAGGCCGCGCACGCGCCCACGGTGGCGATGGCAAGCCCGCCAGGAAGATGGCCGATGAACCGGTATGCCGTGTCGAAGAGTCGCTGCGAGATGCCGGAGTGGAAGGCGATCTGGCCCATGAGCACGAACAGGGGGATGACGGTCAGATTGTAGGAGGCGAACACGGAAAAGATGTCCTTTGCCAGAAGATTCAGTGACGCGTCGACCGACACGATGGCGGCGAACCCGGCAAAGCCGATGATCGCCATGAGAAAGCCCACGGGCATCCGGGAAAAGATGAGCACGAACAGGGCGATGATGCCGATGATGCCGACAGTGGTTGGGCTCATTCGATCTCGGCCCCCTTCAGCTGCCGCAGGAGCTCGATGAAGAGCACCAGGGCGAGCATGGCGGTGCCGAAGGCCACTCCGTAGATGAACGGATAGGTGGGCATCTGGAGCGTGGCCGAGACCTCCCCGGAGCGCTGCAGGCTCTGCGCATACTCGATGCTCTGCCACGATATCACGATGAAGAGAATCATGGAGAGGAAGGCGTTGATTGCATTGACGACGACCCGCACGATCCAGGGGAGCCGTACCATCAGAAAGTCCACGGCGATGTGGCCCTTCTGGACGGACGTATAGGGAAGGGCAAACGAGATGACGACGGCGCCCGTGAAGCTGACGATCTCATAGGTGCCGGGTATGGGGCTCCTGAAAAAACGGAGGACGACATCCGCGGTGATGAGAAGCATCATGAAGGCCACTGCCGCGGCGGCGATCCAGTTCACCTTGTCCGCGAGGTTCGCTACGAATCTCTCGATGCGCAGGAAGGATATCATCACAGGCACCTTTCAAGGGAATCAGAGAACGGCGCCGCTTTCATGCGGCGCTCCCTCAGGATTGCAGAGCCGCCCCTCATTTCCCGTTCTTCTCGATGCTCGCCTTCAGGATAGCGATGTTCTGCTCGGCATCGATGCCCTGGGCCTGCACCGTCTTGATGTACGCGTCGATCACGGGCTTCACGGCGGCCTCCCATCGGGCGCTCTCTTCCGGGGAAAGGGAGATGATGGTGTTCTGCTGCTCCTGGTTGAAGGCCAATCCGTCGGTGTCCGCGTCATCCCAGACCTTGCCGTGTACGTCGACGTACTCGGCGCTCACATCCGTGAAGATCTGCTGAATCTCGGGGGGGAGACTGTTCCACTTGTCCTTGTTCATGACCACGAACATGGCGGTGGTATAGCCGATCGAGACACAGTCGGTGGTGTAGTCGATGACTTCGCCCTGCTTCCATCCCTTGAGCGTTTCCATGGGGGCGAATGTGCCTTCCACGACTCCCTTCTGGAGGGCCTCGTAGGTTCCGGGCTGAGGCATTGCCACCGGCACCCCGCCAAGGACCTCGACCAGCTTGGCGCTCAGTCCGGTGGAGCGGATCTTCATGCCCTTGAGGTCTTCGAGCTTCGCAACCGGCCTCTTCGTATGGAGCAGGCCGGGGCCGTGCGCATGGATGTAGAGCACGTGGACGTCATAGAGCTCCGCGGGCTTGATCCGGGCGTAATACTCGTTTGCCGCCCGGGTGGCCGCCATTCCGCTCGAATAGCCCATAGGCAGGTCCACCGCCTCCATGACCGGGAAACGGCCCCTGGTGTAGGCGAAGCAGGACATTCCGATGTCCGATATCCCCTTCACCACGCCGTCGTAGCATTCGCCCGCGCTGGTGAGGGTCCCGCCAGGAAACGTGTTGATCTTCACCCGCCCCGATGTCCGCTTCTCGATCTCGCGTGCCCAGTCTTCTCCGGCCTTGCACTGGGCGTGAGCGGGCGGGAAGAAGATGCTGTAGGAAAGTTCGACGACTTTGCCTGCTGGCGCAGCGGCCTCATCCGACATCGCAGCCCCTTCGATCGGAGAAACTTCTTCCTCCGCCTTCCTGGTGCATGACAGGCAGAGCATCAGAACAAGAAAACCACAGACAATACTACATAAGAGTTTTTTCATGAACCCTCCCCTTCATACATTCTCTTCAACAAGCATTGCATACTCACGCATGCACGACTTCTCCTGCGCCTTCCCGGGAAAAAAGCCGCGGTTTCACTCCCGCCTTCCGGGAAGAGCCCCTTATTTTAGTAGGAACAGGGTCAAAATCAAGGGAATTATTCCCCGGCCCCGCCGGAGCGTCTCCCGCGGGCGGCCGAAGCGGACGGGATGCACCTGGGTCGCCGGGGTCATTCCTCCGGGCGTGCGGGCCTGGAAGCGAAATCCGCGCCGCAGGAGGCACACTTCTCGCTGTCAGGCCAGGTAAGGCCGCCGCACTCGGAGCACACGGACACCGAGCCTGACCGTGTGCCCGAAATCACGCCCTTTACCGGCAGGCCCAGGAGCTTCTTGAGCATGATGGTGATCTCCGAGAGAGCCCCGAAGACGAGAAAGAGCACGATGCCTGCCACGGCGCATGCAAGGCCGGCTGCGATCCAGAGAAAGGATCCGGTCAGGATCGTGGCTGCAACGCCCGCCAGACAGCCCGCGATCCCGGCAACGAGGAACGCCCGTGATGCCGTCAGCAGACCCTGCTCCTTTCCCTGAAAGTCGCGGTAGTGTTCCTGAACGATCTGCGCCATCCGCTGTCCCGTTCCCGCCAGCACTTCCGGTGACAAGAGTCATGAAGGAAAGGCCGGCCACCCCCTCTTCCTCAGAGGCCGTAGACCTTCTCCCCCTTGAGCACGTTGAACCCGTTGTTCTTAAGCGCCTCGATGGCCTCGTCCGTGGAGTCGAACCGGAAGATGATCACCGCGTTCTCGCCGCTGCGCTCCACAAAGGCGTACATGTACTCCACGTTGATGCCCTTGCCGGTCAGCAGCTCGAGGATGCTGTTGAGCCCGCCCGGCCTGTCGGGCACCTCGACGGCCACCACGTGAGTCTTGCCCACGGCAAAGCCTTTTTCGTTCAGCACTTCTTTCGCCTTTGCCACGTTGTCAACGATGAGCCTCAGGATCCCGAAGTCCGAAGTATCGGCAAGAGACAGTGCGCGTATGTTGATCTTTGCATCGCTCAGGGCCTTGGTCACGCTGGAGAGGCCTCCGGGTTTGTTTTCCAAAAAAATCGATATCTGTTCTACCTTCATGACAGACCTCCTAGATAATCCGCTTGTCGATCACCCGCTGAGCCTTGCCCTCGAAACGCTGGAGGGATTTCGGCTCCACCAGCTTCACCTTGGCGGTGACGCCAAGGTAGTCTTTGATATCCTTTGTAATGCGTTTCTCCATATTCTGCAACTCGCGAATTTCATCCGAGAAGATCTTTTCTCTCACTTCGACTTGGACCTCCAGGGTGTCCAGGGAGCCCTCCCGGTCTACGATGAGCTGGTAGTGCGGCTCCAGGCCGTCGATCTCCAGGAGCACGCTCTCGATCTGCGAGGGAAACACATTGACACCCCTGATGATGAGCATGTCGTCGCTCCTGCCCGACACCCTCTCCATCCGCACAAAGGTCCGTCCGCATTTGCACACCTGGGGCATGAGCCGGGAGATGTCCTTGGTGCGGTAGCGGATCAGCGGGAACGCCTCCTTGGTGATGGTGGTGAAGACGAGCTCGCCGGTCTTGCCGTAGGGGAGCGCCTCGCCGGTCGCGGGGTCGATGACCTCCACGATGAAGTGGTCTTCGTAGATGTGCAGGCCGCACCTGCCTTCGATGCACTCCATGGCCACTCCCGGGCCCATGATCTCGGAGAGGCCGTAGATGTCGAGTGCCGTGATGTCGAGCGCCCGTTCGATCTGCTCGCGCATCCGCTCGCTCCAGGGTTCGGCGCCCAGGATTCCGACCCTGAGCCTCAGAGAGCTCATGTCAACTCCCATCTCTTTCCCGGCCTCGGCCAGGTAGAGCAGGTACGACGGTGTGCAGCAGATTGCCGTGGGGCCGAAGTCCTGCAGGAGCATGATCTGCTTCTTGGTGCTGCCTCCGGACATGGGGATCACGCTCGCCCCGAGCTTCTCGGCGCCGTAATGGGCTCCCAGCCCTCCGGTGAAGAGCCCGTAGCCGTAGGCGTTGTGGATGATGTCGTTCTTGCTCAGTCCCGCCGCCACAAACGACCTGGCCATCAGCGTGGCCCAGGTCTCGATGTCGCGCTGGGTGTAGCCGACCACGGTGGGTTTGCCTGTGGTGCCCGAGGAGGCGTGCAGGCGCACGATGTTGCTCATGGGAACCGTGAACAGCCCGAAGGGGTAGTTGTCGCGCAGGTCCTGCTTGCAGGTGAAGGGGAGGCGTTTCAGGTCGTCCAGGCTCCGGACGTCGTCCGGGGTCACCCCGGCGTTGTCGAAGGCCTTCCGGTAGAAGCCCACGGTATGATAGACCCTGCTCACCACCTGCTGCAGCCGTTTGAGCTGCAGGGCCTCGATCGCTTCGCGGGGCAGTGTTTCGAACTCTTCGTTATAAATCATGACATTCCTCCTTGAACATTGTGCATCACTGGGCTGTTCAGCTGCCTGCCTCTCTTGAACCCCTCGATATTGACGGCGCGGATCTTTTCCTTGAGCATGGTGTTGATGGCGTCGATCCAGACCGACTCGGGCGGCTCGAGAAACGTGGAGAGCACCCCGAGCAGGATGATGTTCACCCCTCTTGCATTGCCCATCTCCTCGGCTACAGCGGAGCCTTCCACCATGAGGATGTTCCGGGTCTTTTCCCGGATGATGGGGACGACGTCCGGATAGGGCTCCTGACCGGATATGACCGAGGGCGGCGCCAGGCGGTACCGGTTGATGATCACGACGGCGTCTTTCTTCAGATATCTTACGTACCGGGCCGCCTCGAGCTCCTCGAACGACAGCAGAATATCGCATTTTCCATAGGGAATGAGGGGAGAGGCCACGCGCTCGGAAAACCTCACGTGGGACATGACGCTCCCGCCACGCTGAGCCATGCCGTGAATCTCGGACTTCTTCACGTCGCAGCCCGACCTCATCATCACCTCCGAGAGCATGTCGGAAGCCAGTATGATACCCTGCCCCCCGACTCCGGTCATCATCACGTTCATTTCTCACCTCCGATTGCGCCCGGCGCACACAGCTCTGCGCACACGCCGCACCCCACGCACATGTCGCTGATATAGGCCTTTTCATCCCTGAACTCGATCGCAGGGCAGCCCAGTCCGATACATACCTTGCAGCCCGTGCAGGTGTCCGTGTCGACCGTGAGCGCTCTGCCCGAGACCTTTCTCGACTTGAGCAGAACGCACGGCGCTTTTGAGATGATGACCGAGGGGCCGTCGTGCGCCAGGGCCTCCTTGATGTCCTTTCTCGTCTTCTTCACGTCATAGGGGTCGACGGTCCTGACCCATCCGATGCCCAGGGACTTTACGAGATTTTCCAGATCGAGGCTTATGGTCTGCTCTCCCCGGATGGTGACCCCGGTCCCCGGATGATTCTGTGAGCCGGTCATGGCCGTGGTCGAGTTGTCGAGGATCACGACCAGGGCTGTTCCGTTGTTGTAGGCGAGGTTGAGAAGCCCGGTAATGCCAGAGTGATAGAAGGTGGAGTCTCCGATCACGGCCGTGATCTTCTCTTTGCCGGGCCCGAAGGCTTTGGCCATGCCGTGGGCGTGGTTGATGCCCGCCCCCATGCACAGGGTCGTATCGATGGCGTCCAGCGGCGGGAGGAAGCCTAACGTGTAGCAGCCGATGTCTCCCGCGATGAAACACTTGTTGCGCTTCAGCGCCCACAGGAGGCTGCGATGCGGGCATCCGGGGCACATGCTCGGCGGCCGCGGCGGCAGCTTGCGCTCCTCCACCGCTTCCGGCCTGCCGCCTGCAATGGCATCCCTGATGATGTCCGGGTTCAGCTCCCCGCACATGGGCAGACGGTCTTTGCCGCGGCAGGAGATGCCCAGGGCCTTGACCTGATCTTCCATGAACGGATCGAGCTCTTCGACGACCCAGAGTTCGCGCACCCGCGAGGCAAAGTCTCTGATGAGCTCCTCGGGCAGGGGATAGGACATGCCCAGCTTCAGAAACGATGCGTCGGGGAACGCCTCCTTCGCGTACTGGTATGCCACCCCGGACGAGATGATGCCGAGCGATGGGTCACCCATCTCGATCGAGTTGAAGGCGGAAGAATCGGAAAGGGATTTCAGCGAGAGGATCCGCTCCTCGATGATGGGGTGGCGCACCCTCGCATTGGCGGGAAGCATCACCCACTCGGCCGGGTGCCGCTCCAGAGAGGGCTTCCGCACGCCGTTCTCCTTGCCCAGCTCCACCACCCCCAGCGAATGGGATATCCGCGTGGTGGTCCGCAGCATCACCGGGGTCTCGTACTTCTCGCTGATCCTGACGGCCTCTATCATCATATCCTTGGCCTCCTGAGAGGTCGAGGGCTCCAGCATCGGGATCTTGGCGAACCGTGCATAGTGCCGGTTGTCCTGCTCGTTCTGCGAGGAGAACAGCTCCGGATCGTCGGCGCTCACCAGCACGAGCCCGCCCCTGATGAGGGTGTAGGGCAGCGTCATGAGTGGGTCTGCGGCCACGTTCACGCCTACATGCTTCATGACCGCCATGCTGCGGGCGCCGGCGTAGGACGCGCCTGCTGCGACTTCCAGGGCCACTTTCTCGTTGGGGGTCCACTCTGCGTGAATCCCGGGATACTCGCTCGCTATGGCCTCGAGTATCTCGGTGGATGGTGTGCCGGGGTACGCCGAGGCGAAGGCTACGCCCGCCTCCAACGCCCCTCTGGCAATCGCCTCATTTCCGCTCAACATCTTCTTCATTCCGTATTCCCCTTGACTCGGATATAAAAAAAAGGCCATGGCGTTCACCCATGGCCTCTTCTCTTCCCTGCCGGAAACCCTGGCCTATGGGCAAAGCAATTTCATCCCGCTAAAGATGAAATAGTAAAAGCCCAAGAGTTCCAGTGTGTTCCGCAACATGATACCTGAATATATTCTATAGAAGTATTTTGGCTGTCAAGCCCTTTTTGCGCACAGGACCCAGCTGCATCCAGCATATCGGCAGGATCAGGCCTTCGACCCCCTATGCATGCTTCGCATGAAGGACCTGGGCATGACCCTGTAACTCAAAACCATAGCCGGCCACTCTTGCTCATGATACCGGGCGTGTGAACGATGCGGCGGAACCTGACCCCTCGCTGAAAGCGCTACCCTTACCCTGCTTCGGACGCACCCAGGGCCATGGGGACCTCGTCCTCCGCCGTGCTTTCCTTCCCGCGATCTGCACCATGCCGGTAGACGTGCACATCCCTCTGGGGGAAGGGGATCTTGACGCCGTTGGCATCGAACTGCTTTTTCGCCTCTTCCACGGTTTCGAAGTACACTCCCCAGTAATCGGCCGTTTTTACCCAGACCCTCAACTCGATGTTCACGCTATTCTCATCGAGGGTCTTGACGATGATCATGGCCGCAGGATCTTTCAAAATCCGGTGGTCGTTGTCCACGATGTTCCGGAGGATCTTCCTCACCTTGTCGATATCGTCCTGATAGCTCACCCTGAAGGGCATGTCGACGCGCCTGGTTTCATGCGCAGAATAGTTGACGATATTGTCGCTCATGATCTTGGAGTTGGGAATGATGACGAGCTTGTTGTCAGGGGTCTTCAGCGTGGTGGTGAATATCTGGATCTTGTCGACCGTGCCTGCCACGCCCGCGCCTTCGATGTAATCACCCGCCTTGAATGGCTTGAATATGATCATGAGGAAGCCGGCGGCGAAATTCGCCAGCGACCCCTGCAGAGCCAGGCCGATCGCCAGGCCGGCGGCACCGATGACCGCGATGAACGAGGTGGTCTGGATCCCCAGCTGGGCGAGCGCCGCCAGGACGATAAAGACCATGAGCGCGACATAGGTGACGTGTTCGACAAAGGAGACGATGGTCGGATCCACCTTCCTGTTGTTCAGGAGCCGCTCGGTCAGCCGTGAAACGGCCTTGGCGATCCACCTCCCCACGACCAGGATAACCAGGGCCGCTGCTATCTTTATGCCGTAAAAAGTCACCAGTTCCTGCATGTTCCCCAACCATCCATCCATGTCGATCCTCCTCGGGACAGCTTTTATTCGTCTCTATCCAGTGATTTGCCCATAAGCCCAGTGATCTGATGTTTATATACCCAATAGCCATCCGCGCCGATCTGTCAACGGCGATTCTCATTCTCATTGAACGCCCCGCCCGCTTCCTGCATGAAGGGAGCCCTGCCGGCCGGGCCCTGGGCCGCGGCAATCTCCATACCCTTGAGGTGTTTCATCAGGGCGGGGAGTGGATGCCCCATCCTTGGGAGGCCCCGATCCGAACATAAACCATCTTGACAGAAAGCACAAACTTCCGTTAGCCTGCCAATCTCTATAATGTGCGGGCTGAACATAAATAGAACAGATGCGTGGATTATCCTCGATCTCATCCCCGGTATCGGGCCCGTAAGTGTGCTGAAGCTCCTCGAGATATTTCACACCCCGGAAGCAATCATTTCCGCGCCGCCAGCGCGGATCAGGGAGCTGAACATCCTGAATGCGGCGCAGATACGCGGGATCGGCAGAGGACCGGACACCGAGGGCCTCGAACGGGTGAAGAGCGCCCTGAACGAGTGCGGCGCCCGTGCGATCGCCTGGGACGACCCGGCGTACCCCAAGGCCTTGAAACAGATAGCGGACCCCCCTATGGTACTGTATGCGAGAGGTTCGCTGGACGACTTCGAGCCCGCGGTCGCGGTCGTGGGCACCAGGGCTCCCTCGCATTACGGGAGCGAGGTGGCGTACAGCCTGTCCCGCGGCTTGAGCGCGCGCGGCATCTCGGTAGTTTCGGGCCTCGCCCGGGGGATCGACACCCGGGCGCATACCGGAGCACTCGAGGGGGAGGGGAAGACCATTGCGGTCCTCGGAACCGGCATCGATATCGTCTATCCGCCGGAAAACGCCGCCCTGGCCGAGAAGATAGCGCTCAAGGGCGCCGTCGTTTCCGAGCTGCCGCCCGGCACCCCGCCCGACCCCGGTAATTTCCCCCGACGCAACCGGATCATTTCCGGGCTCTGCTCGGGGGTTATTGTGGTCGAGGCGGCGCTGCGTTCAGGCGCGCTCATCACGGCCCGTCTGGCCGGCGAGCAGGGCAGAACGGTCATGGCGGTTCCGGGGCCGGTGACAAACATGAGGGCGCAGGGTCCGCACCGGCTCATCCGCGATGGGGCCGTGCTGGTGCGGGACGCGGACGATGTCGTGGCCGAGATCGCCCCCCAGATCAAGGGAATGATCGAATCGTCCGAAACGTCCGGGCAGACCGGGGACGAGATCCTCCGGCTCATCGGAGGCGGCGCGCTGAGCATCGACGAGATAGCCGGCGGACTGCACATGGACGTCGCCGAGGCGGCCAGGAGAGTCAGCATGCTGGAGTTGAAGGGTGAGATCGTGAGAATCGAGGGCAACAGATTTCAGGCAAGGAGCATACATGGCTAAATCGCTCGTGATCGTGGAGTCGCCCACCAAGGCGAAGACGATAAAGAAATATCTCGGCAGGAACTACGAGGTCCACGCCACCATGGGGCACATCAAGGACCTGCCCAAAAGCGTGCTGGGAGTAGACATCGATGACGGATTCGCCCCCCACTACAGTGTCAAGCCCGAAAAACGAGAGACGGTGAAGAAACTGCGCAAGCTCGCGGAGTCGGCGGACAGGGTGTATCTGGCGTCGGACCCGGACCGTGAAGGCGAGGCCATCGCCTGGCATATCGCCGAGGAGCTGAAGAAGCCCGAGAACGCCGTGGGGAGGATCATCTTCCACGAAATAACCAAAAAGGCCATCGATCAGGCCATAAAACAGCCCCAGCCTCTCAACAGCTCGCTCTACGACGCACAGAAGGCCAGGAGGGTCATGGACCGGATCGTGGGCTACACCATGAGCCCGCTCTTGTGGAAGCGGGTGAAGCGGGGGCTGTCCGGGGGGCGCGTTCAGTCCGTAGCGGTCCGGCTCATCTGCATGCGGCAGGAGGAGATCGAGAAGTTCGTCTCCCAGGAATACTGGACCATCGACGCGTCCCTTCAGACGCCTGCGGGAGACGCGCTGACCGCCAGGGTCGTTGAACCCAAGGAGATCCCTGACGAGCAGAGCTCCCACCGGATAGCCGATCAGATCCGGGGGGCCGGACGCATCACCGTGGACAAAATCAAGAAGCAGGTGCGACAGAAGCATCCCCAGCCTCCATTCATCACCTCCACCCTCCAGCAGGCGGCGTCTTCGCGGCTGCGGTTCAGCGCCAAGAAGACCATGATGATCGCCCAGCAGCTTTACGAGGGAGTCTCGCTTGCAGGAGGCGAGGTCACCGGCCTCATCACCTATATGCGCACCGACTCCCCGGTGGTGTCGGGAGAGGCGATCGGACAGGCGCGGTCGTTCATCCCCGAGGCCTTCGGCAAGGCCTATCTCCCGGACAAGCCCCGGCAGTATCGGGCCAAAAAGTCGGCACAGCAGGCCCACGAGGCCATCCGGCCCACGGATATCCGGCATACCCCGGAGGCTGTGAAGGCGCATCTGAACAAGGAGCAGCATGCTCTCTACGAGCTGATCTGGAGGCGGTTCGTCTCTTCTCAGATGGCGAGCGCCGTGTTCGACCAGACCGCTGTCGACATCAGGGCCGGGGAAATCGGTCTGCGCGCCGCGGGCTCCATCATGCGCTTCGACGGGTTTTTGAAGGTATACGGGAATCAGGATGAAAAGGACACTCTGCTGCCGGAGACCCTGGTCGAGGGCGACGTGCTCACACTCACAGACATCTGCGAAAAGCAGCACTTCACCCAGCCGCCTCCCCGCTACACCGAGGCGAGCCTCATCAAGGAGCTCGAGGAACGAGGCATCGGCAGGCCCAGCACCTATGCGCCCATTATCTCCACGATCCAGGAGCGCGGATACGTGAAAATGGAGCAGCGGGCCTTCGTGCCCACCGAGCTGGGCAGGGACGTGAACGATCTGCTGGTGAAGCACTACCCCAACATCCTCGACATCGGCTTCACCGCCCGGATGGAGGACTCTCTGGACGAGCTCGAGGAGGGCAAGACCGACTACGTCCGCACCATGCACTCCTTCTACGATACATACAGGAAGGAGCACGAGCAGGCCGCTTCGGAGATGAAGAACCTGAGGGCCGAGCACCGGCCTTCGGGCGTCAAATGCGATATCTGCGGCAAAGAGATGCTCATCAAGCTGGGAAAGAACGGCTATTTCCTCGGCTGCTCGGGATATCCCGGCTGCACCAGCACCAAAGAGTTCACCCGGGACGAAAACGGCAGGATCCACCCCGTGGAGACGGCCGAGCCCGAGCCTACCGGCGAGGTGTGCGAGAAGTGCGGCTCGCCCATGGTGCTCAAGAAAGGCAAGTTTGGTCCCTTCCTCGCGTGCAGTGCATATCCCGCGTGCTCCAACACGAGGCCGGCAGTCAAGACCGAGGCGACCGACAAGGTGTGCGAGAAGTGCGGCTCGCCCATGGTGGTCAGGAGCGGGCGATACGGGCCGTTCCTCGCCTGCAGCAACTACCCCGCATGCAAAAACATCCAGCCCTTCCCCCTGGGCATCAGATGCGCGGTGCCGGGGTGCCCGGGAGAGATCCAACAGCAGCGCTCCCGCAGGGGCAAGATGTATTACTCCTGCTCGGAGAAGGGGTGCTCCTTCATCAGCTGGTCCAGACCGGTCGAGAGGAAATGCCCGTCGTGCGGCGCCGGGTTCATGACGAAAAAGGGCAAGACGCTCGTCTGCCCCAACCCGCAGTGCGGACACAGTGAAGACGAGTAGCGTGATCCGGATCGTCGGCGGAGGGCTGGCCGGTGTGGAGGCGGCGCACCTCCTGGCCGGCAGAGGCCTTCGTGTCGAACTCTTCGAGATGCGGCCGCAGGCAAGCACTCCCGCCCACACCACCGGGCTCCTGGGCGAGCTCGTGTGCAGCAACTCGCTCAAAGGAACCGATCCACAGACAGCCCACGGCCTGCTCAAGAAAGAGCTCGCGCGCCTGGATTCCCTCGTCCTCGCTACGGCCTTCGAGACGAGGGTCCCCGCAGGCAAGGCCCTGGCCGTGGACCGCGAGGCGTTTGCGGCCGCGATCACCCGCAGGATCGAATCGAACGAGAACATCCGGATCATCCGGGAGGAGGTCTGTGAGATCGATGCAGATATGCCCACCATCGTGGCCACCGGCCCGCTCACCTCGGAGAGGCTGGCGGCGCGCCTGGCCGAAATGGCGGGAAGCGACCGGCTGTTCTTCTACGACGCCATCTCGCCCATTGTCGACGCCCGGAGCATCGACTACAGCAGGGCGTTCTTCGGCTCCCGCTGGGATACCGGAAGCACCGACTACCTGAACTGCCCGTTGAGCAGGGAGGAATACGAACACTTCGTGGCGGAGCTGCTGGAGGCTGACCGGGTGCATGCCCATGCGTTCGAGGACGTGCGGTTTTTCGATGCGTGCCTGCCCGTGGAGGTCATTGCGGGGCGCGGGAGCGAATCGCTCCGGTACGGCCCCATGCGGCCGGTGGGCATAGTAAACCCGGCGGACGGGAGGCGTCCGTATGCCGTGGTGCAGCTGCGAAGAGAGAACCTCAAAGGCGACGCCTATAATATGGTTGGATTTCAGACGCGCCTCACCTATCCCGAGCAGAAGAGGATCTTCTCTCTGATCCCGGCGCTGTCAGGCGCCGTGTTCCACCGCTACGGGAGCATCCACCGCAACACCTATCTCGACTCGCCCCGGGTGCTGAAGACGGACTTCAGCATCAGGGGACATCCTCGCACCTTTCTCGCAGGCCAGCTGACCGGCGTCGAGGGCTATCTGGAGTCCGCCGCCGCCGGAATCTATGCGGGCCTGGGCCTTCTCTCACACCTGAAGGGCGGGGAGCTGCCCGTCCCGCCTGCCGACACTGCGCTGGGTGCGCTCGTTCAGTACGTCACGGAACCACGTGAAGAGAGGTTCCAGCCTTCGAACATCAATTTCGGGATCATGCAGGACCCGGGGGAGATTCACAGGAAAAGGAGAAGGGAGGCTCGGCTTGAGCGAGAGTACAGGTCATTTGAGAACTGGATTGATTCGCTGTCCGGTTTGATCTGAGTGACGCACTGAATGTATTGACCGGGGCAGGAAGCCCTGCCCCTTGAGTTCATCAGGCTATGCCTTCATTACGTTTGCTGCCTGCGGGCCTTTGGGGCCCTTCACCACCTCGAATACGACTTTGTCTCCCTCTGCAAGTGTTTTGAATCCATCTTGCTTAATGGCTGAATAATGCACGAACACGTCGTTGCCGCCATCTTCCGTGATGAACCCGAAGCCCTTTTTCTCATTGAACCACTTAACTGTTCCTGTAGCCATGCACTTACCTCCGTTTGCAGCCCCTTTCTCTGGCAAGGAGAAAGGGCCCGTAATGCTGTTGTCTGGAAAAACGGACTTCCCAGAAACCTTAGGAAAACTTACAGAGGGTTTTACCGCGGGTTACTGTGGTAATTTCGTATTCCAGCTGAATTTAATCTATAAAGAGAAAATTTTTGGCTGTCAAGAAAAAGAGATGAAATCCATGAGGAAATTGATAGTCTTGCATGCCGAATGAATTTCATGCCTGCCTGCATCTCACTTGTAAGTCAGCTCTTTTTTCCCAGATACCCCTTGAAGCCCTCTGATGAAGTTGGTATGCATCATTCTAAAAAAGGCGAAGGAAGATCCGCCCAGAGGCCCCCACGCCTAAAAATCAGAGGAGCGGCCGGGATGACGAAGGCAGTAGCCGGGCTGAAGCCCGAGGCTTTGTGGAGATATTTCCAGGAGATCTCGCTGATACCGAGAGAATCGAAGCACGAAGACGAGATCAGAAAGTACGCGGCCGGACAGGCGAAGCGGCTGGGACTCAGGCATGCGATCGATAAGGCCGGCAATGTGGTGGTGTACAAGCAGGGCGGGCGCCCGGGCAGGGCGGTCATCCTCCAGTCTCACATGGACATGGTCTGCGAGAAGGACAAAAACACCGCCCACGACTTTCGGAAAGACCCGATCACCCTCGCGAGGTCAGGCGACTGGATCCTTGCTGAGGGTACGACGCTCGGCGCAGACAACGGTATCGGAGTGGCCGCCATGCTCGCTCTCATGGAGGACGACTCGCTCGTCCACCCCGACCTGGAGCTTCTCTTCACCATCGACGAGGAGACCGGACTCACGGGCGCCAACCTGCTCGACACCAGGCTTCTCTCGGGCAGAACGCTGATCAACCTCGACTCGGAGGAAGACGGCACCTTCATTATCGGCTGCGCGGGCGGAAGAAGCACCCACGTGAGTCTAAGCGTCTCGGCCGAAGACGTTCCGGGAGAGACGGCGCCCGTGCTCGTCAAGGTCACCGGACTTCTGGGCGGCCACTCCGGCACCGACATCCACCGGGGCCGCGGCAATGCGATCAAGCTTCTCGTCCGGTTCCTCAAGGATATCCTCACCGAGGCGCCCTATCGCCTCGTCAGCCTCTCGGGCGGCAGCAAGCACAATGTCATCCCCCGGGAGGCGGAGGCGGTCATCCTCGTGAATCCCGGGGATGTGGAATCACTGCGGCAGTCGGCCGCGCGCTGTGCAGAGGAATTTTCCGCAGAGCTCAGGGGCATTGACGACGGGGTTAAGATCCTGCTCCAGGAAGGCGGAGCGTCGGAACAGCGGGCGATCTCGACCTCGGACGCGGCCAGGCTCCTCGATCTCGTCCACGCCCTGCCCCATGGAGTGATGGCTGCGAACGCTTCTGAGGGGAGCCCGGCGGCCACATCGACAAACCTCGCGGTGCTGAGCCCCGCAGATCTCAGGTACGATATAATCACCAGCCAGCGGAGCATCTTCACCTCGTCCATGCTGGACGTTTCCGAGATGATCGCCTCGATTGCCAGGATGGCGGGAGCCTCCGCAGAGAAGCTCCACGACTATCCGGCTTGGAGGCCTGACCCGGACTCGGGGATTTTGAAGACCTCCCGGCAGGTGTACATGGAGCTCTTCGGAGAGGAGCCGAGGGCGGAGGTCATCCACGCAGGTCTCGAGTGCGCGGTGTTCGCAGAGAAAATGCCCGGGCTCGACATGATCTCGTTCGGGCCAACGATCGAGCAGGCCCACTCGCCTTCCGAGCGGGTGCTCATCCCCACGATGGAGAAAATGTGGGCCCTCCTCACCACGCTTCTGAGCAGGCTGTCCGAGGAATCCTCGGGATAGGGCGCGCGCCGGCGCGAAAGCCCCTCTTCCGGCAAAGGCCGTGGATATTCCGTGCAATAATCATACAATGGGTTGTCTTCCGGCCTGTAAGGGTATACACTGAGGGCAGAAATGAAAAACGCCGTGAGCTCGGCTTACGGGATATATATCGAAAGGCTGTATTTTTATATCCTCTCCCGTATTCCCCCCAGGGGGAACAGGGAGCGGCGACCCGGCTGAAGACCGCCGGGAATCTTCGGTTTGCATGAGGTGATATCTATGAAGGACGGCTACTGGTTGATGGGGTTTCAGTATGAGCTTACGGGCAGTCTCTACAGCCTGGGGCGGATCCCCCGGTGCAAGGTCGCCATGCTGGAGCGCCTGAAGCCGGGCGACAAGCTGCTCGTCGCGGGTGTGGGCCACGGTACTGAGGCGATAGAAGCCGCCGGCAGAGGAGTCGACGTCACGGCCGTCGACATCTCGAAAACCATGCTCAAGTACATGCAGAAAAAAATCGACCGGGTGAAGCCGAACAGACCGATCCGGATGGTCAACAACGACATCCTTCAGGTGAAGTATCCGGCCGAGTTTGACATGGTCATTGCCAACTACTTTCTGAACGTGTTCCCCCAGGAAAAGATGCTCGCGATCCTCACCCACCTCACCACTTTCGTGAAGCCGGGGGGCTTCATGGTGATCGGAGACTTCACCCTGCCCCGTGAGGGGGGGAGGTTCTACCGTGCGTTCCAGACTGCCTACTGGTACGTCGCCGCGTTCATCTACTGGCTCACCGCGGACAACGCCGTGCACCCCATCTACGACTACCCCGCGCTGCTGAAGTCTTTGGGCTTCGAGATCGAGGAGATCAAGCACTTCAAAATGCTGGGCATGAACTGCCACTGGTCCATACTGGGCCGGAAAAGGGCCGGAAACGAGAGCTCGCCCAAGTCAGCTGCGGAGCAGCAGAGCGCATGAGGCAGTAAAGCACGAGCATGCCCCCGTGACGACCACAGAGAAGGCCGCAGGGAGGATATGCGAATGGATTGCAGAGCCGATGACCGGGCGGCCCCACACGCGCTCGGAGCGATGGCGGGGGCTCTGATCAGAAGAAGTTGGACAGCTTGAACATGACGAGGAAGGGCTTGACCGGGAGCATCTCCCTGTGCCCGCCGAACACCTTGCTCTCCGTGCCGCCGAACCTGGACTTGGTGAAGTAGAGCCCCTTGAAGCTGAAGATCCGGTTGCCGTAGCGGTACAGGAGGCGGTTCATCCGTTTCTGGAGCACAGACTCGCCGGGCATGTCGCGGTCGTCCACCACCAGGGGGCACAGGCCCAGATGCAGGTTCTGCACCCCTTCCTGCTTGAACGCCTCCATAGCGTGGACCATGAGCGGGTAGAAGATGCCGGGCTTGAACCTGGTGCTGAAGCGCGAGATGTTGGGCACGTAGCCCGTGATCCGGTTGTCGTGGTACACCGGGTCGAAAAAGACGAACCCGATGAGCTCGCCGTCCAGGAAGGCGTAGAATTTCCGCGTCTCCCCCTCGTACTCCATATCCATGGGCCGGATCAGAAACCCGATCTCGCGGTTCCTGACCCTGCGCGTCTTGAGCCATTCATCCGTGAGCTGCCTGCATCTGTCCGGGGAGCACTCCTCGGAGATGACCACGCCCTCTTTCCTGGCATGGTTGACCGATGTCCTGAGAATCTGCCTCTTTTTCCCCTTCAGGTTCCAGTCCTGGAGATCGAGCGTGATCTCGACCCCGAACTGGGTGGCATAATACTGAAATCTCCGGTGAAGAATGTCCGCGACGTCCTGGGAGATCTGCACGAAGGTGGTGTTCCTGTCGCTTTTGATGAGCTCCCGCAGCAGAACCTCACGGTCTTTCGGGTCGCACACCGGGTCGGCCAGCGTGAGCCTGCTGCCCCATTTCTGCATGAAAGCCATGAACCCCACACCCGGCACGTCGAAGTAGTGCATCCCGGGCTGAAGCGTGGAGAACGACATGCAGTGGCTCCCGTACCTGCGGAGAAAGGCGAGCCGCTCGTCCATGGTGAAGAGATCGATCCCGCCCCTGACCCTCGTCAGATACGAGTCGATGGAAACGACATTATCCGGCGCATCGTTTGCCGGCTTCATCTTGACCACGGCACTCATGTCAGCGGACCTCCTCCGGTTCTCGAAACTCTTATCTGCATCAGCGGTTCTTCCCCAGGCGCTCGTGGCTCGTCACCCAGTCGAGCGAGGCGATAGCCCCTGCAAGCGAGATCTCGCCCGCTGTCGCCGCGGCGGTCACGATCTCGGCGAACTTCAGGGCCTTGCCCGGGCCGTAGCATCCGAGCAGCTCCAGACACTCCCGCTGGGTGGGGAGCCCGGTTCCGCCGCCGTAGGTGGCCACGATCAGCGACGGCAGGGTGAGAGATCCGTACAGGTCGCCTTCGGGCGTAATCTCGGTGCATACCATGCCCGAGGACGACTCGGACACGTTCGCCACGTCCTGGCCCGTGGCGATGAATATGGCGGCCAGGGCGTTGGCAGCGTGCAGCCCGTTGCTCACAGCTCCTCCCAGGAAGGCGCCAAGCTGGCACGCCCTGCAGAGGTAGTCGAGCGTCACGGGGTCAACCCGCATGTTCTGGATCATGAACTCCCGAGGTATGCGGATCTCGCCGATCACCCTCTTGCCCCGGGTGTTGAGGTTGTTGATGAAGGACGCCTTCTTGTCGGTCGAGATATTGCCGTCCATGTAGAAGTGCTTCACCGTGCTCACCTGCGAGAGGATCCAGTTGCACGCCGTGAACGTGCACATGCTCACCATGTTCTGCCCCGCGGCATCGCCGGTGAAGTAGTTGAACCGCAAGTACACCAGCCTGCTCGCGATGTAGCGCTCGATGTCGAGGAGCTTGGCAACCTTGGAGCTCGACTCGGCGTGGCCCCGGATCTCTTCCATATGCAGATCCACCCAGTGCACGAAGTCCCTGGCCTCGCGCGCCGAGTCGAAGGCAAAGGCCGGAGACCTCTGCATGCGGTCTTCGACCACCGTGACCTTGACGCCCCCGCACATGTTCAAAAGCTTCATGCCGCGGCTGTAAGACGCTACCAGGGTACCCTCGCTCGTGCACATGGGAATGAAAAACTCGCCCTTGGCATGCTCGCCGTCGATCAGAAGCGGCCCGGCGAACCCGAGCGGCACTTGGGCCACGCCCGAGAAATTCTCGATGTTGCCTTGGGTGACCCCCGGCTCGAACGAGTACTGCCTGATATGGTGAAGAGTAGCTCCGGTGTACTCCTGCACAAAGTCCTGCCTTTTGCGGATGATGTCTTCGGTGTAGTTGTTCTGCTTGTCGTAAGGAAGCCGGTTCGAGATCGTGCGGGTCTCGATCACCGAGTCGAGCGCCTCCAGATCGATCCTTCCGAAGAGGTCTGTGAGGCAGGAGACGGCAATCCGGTGCTCGCTGTTCTTCGGCAGGGCCGGTGTGCGCACATCGAACTCCACATCCTTGCCCATGGAAAACGGCAGGGACATCTCGGCGCTTATCTCATCGGCCCTGATGCACCTGCCGTCGCTTTTGACAAAGACGTCGCCCAGGGGCACTTCGCATCCGTTGATTGAGAGGCCCTCGATCCCGGTGACCAGCGAGCTCTTCAGGGGGTTCTTGATGACGAACGATACTCCGTTCTCACAATTCTTCAGGCTCCCCCTGCAGTAGATCTTGTCCATGATGATAAGGGGTATGGTGATGTGGCTCCTGGTTTCCGATGTGCTGTGGACCAGCACGAGCCCAGGCTCTTTCGGGGTGTTTTTCATGCTCTCCTTCCTCTCACAGAATCGTGCGGCACGATTCATGTCATGGTGCTGTGCACTGCGCTGCTGCAACGGTCAGACAAAAACGATGAACAAGATTCATGCCAGAAAAAATCACCAGTAATTACCGCAAACCGGGAATCTAATTTTTAATAATAATAACAACATACACGATTACCGGCATATGCTCCACCAACGGGTAAGGGTAATCCCGTTCCTTTCTTTGAGAACTATTTTTCTCCCCTTGTGAAAGTAATGGAATCCATCCTCCATTATTTCATCGTCTCAGCAAGCTCGAACAGTATGCGGTTCACTTTCTCGAGACTGATCAGACCGGTGCGCGGATACTCTATGTCGAGGATGAGGTAAAAAACGTACGCGATGACGGCCGCAAGCAGGATGGTGTAGAATTGATTATGATATTCGGATGCACTTGCCCGGTAGCCTGTCAGCCCGGCGCAGGCAAGGGCGATCGCAAACAGCGTCAGGAAGATAGGCAGGGGGGGATGCGTCTGTATGGCGACTGTCCGGGTAGTCACGATATCGAACATCTCGTTGATCGGAGGTAAAAGCAGGAGACGCATGGGCCGATATTCCGGAGCATTGCTGGCGGCCAGCACCTGAGACCAGATCTCCTTCTCCAGATCTTCCGTCCTGGCGAGCTCTTCCAGGGCGGCGCGAACATCCGTGAGCTTCTCATACAGTTCGGCACGTGATATGGCATACTTTCGGAAATTCTCTTGCAGCGGTTCCTGTGCATGCTCCGGCAGCAGATCCAGCCGGAGATATGCCGTGCCGATCGCGTTCGCCTCCTGAACGATCAGCTGGCGCCGCGCATCGAAGCGGGAATATGCACCGGAGAACGTAAAGGCGATCAGGAGACCCAGAAGTGCGAACATCGCCGCGATAATCGCTCCGGAAACATCCGGTATCGTGTCCCCTTTCCGCAGCGTGCGCCGGCCAAGATAATAACCGGCGTTGGAGAGCAGCACCATTCCGAAGAACAGTGCCAGACACACCATCTCGGCAACCAGTGTCCGGTTCATGGATTTTCCCCGCAGCATCCGGCAGACGCTCCGCTCACTTTCACACACAATGGAGAGGCTGTCCTCATGGAGCCCAACAATGATCTTTTCGGATGGGCGCTTCCGGCTTTGCTGTTCTAAATGACGTCTTCCACCTGTCCCAATGCTCAAGCCGTCCGTATGGTTCCAGATAAGCTTATAATAATTGCCGATATCACATCCAAAAGGAGCGGGACCGGCTGAATGCGGCATCCGGCGGGGAAAAGGGGACGCTTCTTTTTCATCGAGGAAAAAGAAGCGTCCCCCTTTTGCCTATTTCGGGATGCCGGATCGGAAAGGCCGTGCCGGCCCCTTCCCGCAGCCTTTCAGCTCCGGGTCACGGTGCCTGAGGCCCGTCGCTCGAGCGCAGAAAGTCCTCAATGGCGCCGGCGACATGCTCGGGCTTCTTGAAGACAATGTCATGACCCGCACCCGCCACGGCATGGTACTGCGCTCGGGGTATCAGGCTCCTCGCCGCTGCTATGGCCTCCTCGGTGATCTCTCTGTCCAGCGGCCCCCATATGATCATGACCGGGAATTCCTGTTTTCCGATCACAGTCAGGCTGTCCCGATAGTCGCCCGAGAGGGCGTTATGACGGAGCATGGACAGCAGAGACGCCCTGAAGCCCCTGTACGCGGCCTGCTCGGCGACAAGCTCGGCGTGTCGCTGCGCGTTGGGTGTGCCTTCGAACTGGCCCAGGGCGCGCCTGGTAACGGTCCCTACTCCCCGGACTCGCATCAGGATCTCCCCCAGGACCGGGACCTTGAGCACTGTCGGCGTGCGCAGGCCGTAGACGACAGGAGAGATCAGGACAAGGCTCCGGACACGGCTCGGGAACTTCGCCGCAAAATCGGCCGCCACGCCCCCGCCGTGGGAGTAGCCCACCAGGTCGACAGGCTCCCGGACGTCCATCGCGTCCAGGAGCTCATCCAGCTGCTCCTGAAAAAGCTGCCGGTCGTAGACGGCCCTGGGCCTGTCCGAGTATCCCCGGCCGTACATATCGTAGCACAGGATCCGATATCCGTCGCTCGCAAGCCTCGGAGCGACATCGTCCCAGGTGAACATGGGTATCGTACCCCCGTGAACGAGCACCACGAGCCTCCCATCCGCCGGCCCATCGAGCGAGTAATGGGTCACGCCCCGGGAAAGCGCAGTGTACGACCCGCCCCAAACTGCCCTGACATCCTCGTCGATGTCCCGGTTCTCCGGGTCGGTTCCCAGATACGCTCCGATCAGAAGCACACACGCGGCCGCAGCGAGAATAACGGCCAGCCACTTTCTTCTCATGTTCCACCCTCCTGGTGAAATATCGAAGGCATCCCATGTGCTTGCCAGCACACCCGCCCTGGTTCACAAAAAACGGCGTGCAGAGGCGACGGTCAGGCTGCCTTCATCTTTCGTCTGATGTCTTCCCGCAGCACGTTCTTGAGGATCTTGCCCACCGGGTTTCTCGGGATGGCATCGATGATCTCGAGGCGCTCGGGAAGTTTGTAGACCGCCACTCCCTGTTCCTTCATGAATGTGGTGACGTCTTCGAGGGTGAGTGGTTGGCCGTCACGCGGGACCGCGTACACACACACCTTCTCGCCAAGGATGGCATCCTCCATGGCCACTACGGCCACATCCTGGATCTTGGGATGCCCGAGCAGCATGTTCTCGACCTCCTGGGCGCTGATGTTGAACCCGCCTCTGATGATGATGTCCTTGGTGCGGTCGAAAAAGCCGATGCAGTCTCCGTCCTTGATCTGGAACAGATCTCCGGTGTGGAAGAACCCGTCCTTGTCGAAGGCCTGTTGGTTGAGCTCCGGGCTTCGGAAATATCCGGGAATGACGTTCGGCCCCCGGTACAGCAGCTCGCCCACGTCGCCCTCTCTGGTGAGCTCCGCGCCGGTTGCGGGATCGACCACCTTGAGCTCGAGGAAGGCGGTGGCGTCTTTCCCCCACTTCGATCCCGGTTTGCCGAAATGCGGGAAATGGTCGACGCGCATCTCCATGTCGGGCATGTTGCTTGGACCCGAGAGGTTTGCCGGGCCTTCGTTCATGCCCCAGATGTTGCCGAACTCGATCCCCCAGCGCCTTTTCAGCTCCTGTACGGACCACAGCGACGGCGGAGCCGCGCCGATGGTGATCGCGTTGACCTTGCTCAGATCGAACTTGTCCACGAGCGGGTGCTTGAGCAGGCCGTTCACAACCGCGGGCACGAGCAGGGTGTAGTTGATCTCCTCGGAGATGAGCTGCATGATGAAGGTGGGTCCGTCGAACGGGTGGTGCAACACGAACTTGCCGCCATATCTGAGCCACTCCACGAACACGGTGCCGATGGATGCCATGTTCACCAGGGGGCCTGCGGTGATCAGGTTGTCGCCCTTGCGGATGGGCGCGGTTTCATAACAGAGCGAGACCTGGTAGAGCCAGTTGTTGTGGCTTAAGGGGCATCCTTTCGGTTCGGCCTCGGTGCCCGACGACCAGCAGAGCGTGAACACGTCATTGGGGTCGACATGGACGGAGTCCAGCCTGCCCGTGATTTCGCCCTGCGACATCTCCCGGATCTCGTCCAGGGTGATGATCCGCTCCAGCGACGGCTCAATCGACTTCAGCTGCACGCCCATGTCGGCATGCGCGAATGTGTTGAATTCTCTGACCGTGATATAGGCCTTGGCCCCGGTCTTCTTCAGAATGTATTCCAGCTCTTTCCTGCGCCACTGCATGGGCACGGGCGAGATCAGGCCGCCTGCCCTGGCGATGGCGAGATAGAGCATGGCCAGCTCCCAGCAGTTCGGCAGCTGCACGATGACGATGTCGTCCTTTTCTATGCCCCGGGCCGCCAGGCCCTCGGCAGTGGCATCGACCGCCCTCTCCAGCTGCCGGAAGGTCAGGCGCTCGGGCTTCAGGCCCAGCAGCGCCTCTTTGTTGAGCGGGTCGATCAGGCATTCCTTGTCAGGGTTTGCGGCCGCGTTTTCCCTGAAGTGATCGATGAATGTTTTGTGTCCCCAGGCCCCTTTTTCTGTCCAGTGTTTGATCATCTCCTGCGATGCCAGAATCATGCGATACACCCCCCTTTCATGAAATCTCGGTTTGAAAAGACGCCCTGTATCCGGGTTCTACCCTGAGGCCTCCGCGCGGCGAAGCCGCCCGGTTCCGAGGAACTTCGGAGCGGCACGGCTGTCCCGGCAAACAGGGGAAGCGGTTCGCCTGATGAAATCTTTCGTGAAGGGGGATAAACAAAAACGCGGGGCCTCTCTGCCTGCCGCATTCGCCATGTCCGCCCGCCTCTATCCTTCATCTCCTCCGCATATCGCCCGAGCAGACGTCAGCGGAGGATAAAGGAAAGCGCCGGCGCAGGTTCCTCCCCAAACAGCTCTTTGATTGATATAATGTCTGATGATAATACAAGCTGTCGATCAGCGACAAGTGCACGATACCACTCTCTGAAAACGAATGCCAGAAAAATCTTGAGACATCCCTCGAATGGGCCCGGCAATCAGGCAGAGGGCTCGTCCTCCTGCGGAACGAGCCGGGGTGCGTAAACCAGGAGCGGGCTCGTATGCACGGTGCTCATACGAAACCGCCCATCACGAGCTCTCATCGGCTGCGCGGCTCAGCCGTGCCCGCGCCTGGCGCCCGGGTGCGGCTCCGGACGGCAGGCGCCGGAAAGGATTGTCATCCCGAGGGCGCGAACTTCGGCAGGGTGATATCGGGCGTTATGTCCTCCCACACCACGGTAACGGGCATTTCACAATAGACCTCTCCGGGCGCGCACCCCACGATGTTGGTCAGAAGCCGGGGCCCTTCGCGGAGCTCGACCACGGCCACCACATAGGGGACCTCTTCGCGGAAGCCATCGTGATAGGCAGTGTGGTAGACTGCATAGGTGTACACCTTCCCGGCACCGGCCGACACCACCCACTCGATGTCCGTGCACAGGCAGCGCGGGCACACGAGGGAGGGAGGAAAGCGGACGTGCCCGCACGAAGCGCACTTCTGAAATTTGAGCTCGTGGTTCTTGCAGCCTTCCCAGAACTGCCGGTTGTCGCCGTTGATCCTCGGCAGCGGCTTTTCGTACGCCATCGCTATATCCTCCCCAGAATACAGCATGAGTGAGCCTGCAGGATCCCGCCGTTGTCGCTCACCAGGATGATGTTCGGCTCTTTCGTCTTTGTCGCGGGGCCGAGCTGGCGCTCGCCGCACCTGCCCATGATCTGCATGGCCGCCTCGCTCAAGGGGGTGAGCCCCATGTAGTATGCCTCCGAGAGCTGTCCTCCCGAGGTGTTGACGGGCATGCGGCCGCCAGGCCCGATGGTGCCGCCCGAGAACCAGTCCTCCCCCTCGCCCGGACCGAAGAACCCGTAGTCCTGCAGTGTCACCTCTACGGTGTAGGTGAAGCAGTCGTAGATCTGGCAGGCATCGATATCGTCTCTGGTGACGCCTGCCATGGACAGCGCCTGCTCGCCCGCCTTTTTCGCTCCTGTGGAGCCGGCCAGGGCGCCCGACTGCGCGGCCTGCGCGGACGGATTGTGCTGGCCGAGCCCCAGGATGACGGCGGGCGGGTGCCTGAGGTCTCTTGCCCGCTCCAGGGTGGTGACGACGACGGCCCTGCCGCCGTCGTTGACCAGGCAGTTGTCCGGCAGACGAAGCGGCTCGACCACATACTGCGACGACAGGTAATCGTCGAAGGACATGGGCCTGCCGTGCATCACGGCCCGCGGGTTCAGGTTCGCCCAGGCGCGCTGGCCCACGGCGATATGCTTCCAGGTCTGCGGCCCGGTGCGATATTCGTGCATGGCCCTGCGGGCCGCAAGGGCATACCCGCCGGTGGCTCCGAAGTGGCCGAAGACAACATCGTCGCCGGAGAACTCCGTGAGCATGGTGAACAGACTGTCGCTGGATAACTCATTGTGCCCGTAGGAGATGAGCACATACCGGCACAGGCCCGCTTCGAGCACGCCGACCGCGTGCTGGAGGTGGCTGCGCGATCAGTTCGCGTCCTGGCTCAGATAGTTGGGCTCGATGCCCAGATGCTGCGCCACCAGGTGGGGGGTGAGGTCGTTTTCATTCGAGGCGGCGGGGAAATGCCGGTAGCAGATGAGCCCGTCGATATCGTCTTTCGAAAGGCCTGCATCGGCGACGGCATTCGTGCACGCCTCCAGATGGAAGCTCAAGGAAGTTCTTCCCGGCACCTTTCCCTGCGGGGTATACCCCACACCGACAATGGCACATGTCTTTTCTCTGTTCATGACTTCGGGGCTCCTTTCCCCATCTCCGCCGGAAGAGCGCCGGCGGCGTGTTCCGATGTGTACAACCCCCGAAACTCCGTTGTCTTTTTCCTGTCGAATATTGTATCACACCCGTGGCCGGACAGGTACCGAAAAGGGAGGGAACCGCAGGAAAAGATAGGGCTTAGGAGAGAGGAAACTGCAGGCGGGCTCGCATCGGGGCTCAGTGTGAGCCCGCCTGCAATTTACCGCGCCTGGGAAATGACGAACTCTCTGAAATCGCCGCCCCGCCTGATGAGTTTTTTCATGTCGGCCCTTCTGGCCCATCTGCAGTGGAGCCAGAACCACTGGTCGGGTTTTTCCCGGACAATGGAGGACACCCATGCGTGCATGGCGCTGCTGAGGCCCTTGACGGCGCTCGATTTCCAGCAGTCGGAGAGGCTGCCGATCTCCCGGTGGTCATCGCCGAAGTCTCGCGAGTCGATGGGCTCTGAAAAGCGGAAGACGAATCGATCTCCCTCCTTGAAGCCGCACAGGGGCAGGATGAGAGCGTCGCCCTGCAGCGCGATGAAGGCGGGAGCGGGGTTCGTGGGCGCGGGCAGGCCGAGCACGTCACAGAACACCCGGTCTTCGCGCCTGCCCCGCTGGTCGATGATCAAGCCCACGATGTGTCCTGCCGTGAGCTTGTCGATGTAGTTCTTCACCATACCGCCCTTGGGCGGCAGCAGGGCGATCCGGTATCTGGACCGGATCTCGTCGACTATGGCCTGCACCACCGGGCTCTTGATGTAGTCGGCCATGACGCAGATCTCTTCATCGAGGATTCTGGGCGTGTTCCCGAGGACCTCCCAGTTCATGTGGCCCGCAATGATCATGATGTTGCGGCCCGAGGCGCGCGCCTGCTCGAAATGCCGCCTTCCCTGGAAATCGACATACGCCTTGAGCTCATCGTCTGTCATGTAGGCGGTTCTGATTGCGTCGACATAAAGCTCGCCCTGATTCATGAACACCTTTCTCATGAACCCCTCGGCATCGTCGATGCCCAGGGTTGCACGGGCCTGCAGGGCGCCTGCCTTCATATGAAATGGGAGAGCGAGCGACGCGAGCAGGCCCGCCGATCTCCCGAGGGCCACAGCCCAGCGGTAGGGCATGATGCAGATGAGCCGGATGATCGCCCTCAGGAACGATAGAAGAATTTTTTCTTTCATAGTCATGGTACGCTCACTCCTCCACGCAGCTGATATCGAAACACCGGGAGAATCGATGACAGATTCACAGGCATCCCGGTATTCATCTATGCCAAAACACAGTGGCTTGTCAAAACTTGAAACCATCCAGGATTTACCGGAGTGAAGCAGTCTCTCTGCATGGACGCGGGTACGCTGAAAAAGGCTTTCCCGCCGCCGGGAGGGGTTGATACTGGAAGGATCGGAAAATCGTCGCTGCCGATCTCAAGGAGATTTACCACACTCCTACGGTCGAGATAGCAGCAAAGGCCCTGCAAGCCTTTTAAAGCCAAATGGGACGGGAAGTATCCGGCAATCGGCCTGTCCTGGAAGAACAACTGGGCCAATATCATCCCGCTGTTTGCCTATCCCGAGGACATCAAGCGTGTCATCTACACGACCAATGCCATCGAGTCCCTGAACATGTCTTTGAGGAAGGTCATCAAAACGAAGGCCTCATTCCCCAATGATGCCTTGAAGAAGGTGCTGTATTTGGCCTTGAACAATATCGAGAAAAAATGGACAATGCCACTTAAGAACTGGTCAGGAGCAATGAATCAATTCCTGATCCTGTTCGGGGACAGAGTGCCCCTGAACGCTAACTGATGATTGCCATTTACACTAACAATCTGAAACCCTCGCCGGGTCAAGCTCAAGATGCCAATACTTCGCAAGTCCTCCTTCAAAAACTTCTGCGTCCTGAGAAGATCCTCACATCTTGCTCCGCTCAAGATCCAAAAAACTCATGTTCCTCTCATACTCCTTGAACCCATATCACCCCTCCCCGTTTATCCCGTCTTGGAAGGAGCACACCATGAATCATCAATATTATCATCATATTATTGACTGTGACTGCTGGAAATCAGTTGGCGGTGAATATAATAGAAATTTTCGGGTATGAATTCCAAAGAGTTATGAGAAACTTCACGTTTATGACAGAGTTGGAACTCTGATTTTGTAAAATGTCACAGAGAAAGAGGGACCGAAAAAGGGATAGATTCATTTATCCCGATAATAACGCTGCCTCTTCCTCCCCAGCCTCTTTCTCCCTGCAGCAGCGCAATTCCGGCTCTTGCGGACCTGATTTGGTTCGATTCGTCGTTCGGCTCTAGTGAGCCCAGATATCGACAAAGCTCTCCTGCATGATTTCGAGATCGAACTGGCTGATATAAATGCTTCCGAGCACTCCTGCATCTGGGCTGTCGAGGCTGCGCAGGTTATCCAAACGCACCTCGGCTGTAATGGGACCGGCTGTGTGGAGGCAGAGGTTCGTTGGAAACGATATGTGCGCAACGGTTACCGGATTGCCGGCGAGAGAGCAATATACACCGCTGCTGCTGGTATTTATGTCGACTGCAAAACTCCCGATGACACTGATCGGCCCGCCTACTTCGATATTATGCAATCCTATCCAGCCTTGAGAGCCTCCGGATTCCATCCAGACGATCCCACCGCTGCCGATATTGCCTGAGGGCAATCCGTCGCTGTCTCCCCAAGAAACACACTCCATGGAGATGCGGTCAACAATGGAGCTCAGTGTGAAAGTGACTCCACATTGGTCTGGTCCTCTGCCATTATATATGTCGATATAGCTGCTCGGGTTCAGATACAGGTCGAGTCTCCCCATATACAGATCACCAAGCTTTTGATTCAGGTTGTCCCCTGAAGTTCCCAATGCCACTTCGAGCTGCATATGATCCCACGATATCTCGAGCGCTCCGAGACCCAGCCTCACAAATGTCGCACCGTTGTACAGGGAAGGGCTTGTAGCCACGTCGATGGTGATCGGCTTCCACATCGTTGAGGGATCGTATCCACTGAAACTGTCAGTCATCCGGGATCGCGCGTGGAGCTGGGAGATTACAATATTGTTTGCGCCCACTCGTCCGCCCGATGCAGTAGCCGGCCATGGGTTTGCATAACCGGAAATGCCGTCCGAATCTCCCCAGGACGATGTATCGATGGTAATATCGAGCATGATGTCCGGGTTGATGCTTACACCTGAACCGCCATATATCTCGGAGAGATCCGAATCGGCAAGAGGGGCCATAGCCGGGGTGCGAGCAGGAAAGACCATGAGCAAAGCGCATATGCAGACACAGATGCCTACAGAGCGCTGCAGATTGTGAATGAAGGCGACCCCCAATGTGCATTGTTGCAACCCTGTCACAACCTGTTTTTCCTTACGTGGTGGTTTATATGACATTGTTCGGGACCTCCTTTATTGAGAGCGCCTTCATTCACTTATTTTCAAGCAGCCACCGTGCCGGGATCCGCAAGATGTTTCCGTCGCGTGATTGTGCAATTCATTCAAAAAAATCGATTGGTTTGCATATTCTTATCAGAAAGGATATGAGAAGACTTTTTTGATCTTGCTAAATTTGCCCGGAAATCGACATGGTCCTCGACAGCGATGAATATACGAGATTTAATAGCCTTATCGGAACAGGCGGCAGTCTTTCACTGCCGTGACACGAGCACTATGAAACTGATTGGGTTGCGCCGATAATGTACCAGGCGATTGCAGGGAGAGATTCACAGGAGGGTTTGGAAGGGCACATGAGCACTCAGATAGATTATCGGGAAAGAATACGCAGGGTGATGCTCTTCATCGAGGACAACCTGAGCGAAACGATCAGGCTCAAGGACATGGCGAAAATCGCCTGTTTTTCCGAATTCCACTTCCACCGCATTTTTCTGGCCTGCATGGGAATGACCTTGTATGAATACATCAACTACCGCCGGTTGTGTAAAGCGGCCGACCTCATCCTGAGCTCCCCGCTGAGGATCACCGACATAGCCATGGAGGTAGGGTTCGAGAGTTCGGCCGCCTTTTCCACCGCGTTCAAAAAGCACTTCAATGTCACCCCGTCGGAATTCAGGCGGACCAAAGGGGACGGGTTCCGCACCGAACCCCTGAAGTTCCTGAACGCAATCGACATGCCCGGCAATAAGAAGAGGAAACTGAAAGCAGACAACACGCATTTCGAAATAAGGACCCTTCCCGAACTGACGCTCCTTTCCATATCAAAAAGGGGATATTATTCAGGCTGCTTTTTCAAGGCGGCGCAGGACGGCTATACTGAATTATATGACTATCTCGACACCCATGGCCTCAGCCGGGAGGTTGTACACCGCATCAGCATCTTTCCCGAGCTGCCCTATTCCATGAACGACCCTGATGCGGTGATCCATTGCGGGTTTTCCATAACAAAAGAGATTCGGCCCGAACGGCCTTTCGAGCTTCTTACTATCCAGGAAGGGAACTATGCCGTCTTCCCCTATTCGGGGCCGTATGAGTACATGTACCAGATGTGGATTATCGCATACTACAAATGCTTTCTCATCGGAAACGAGCAGGTTCGCGATGTGGCCCCATTCGAGCTGTATCTCAACTCACCTCGAGACACGCCCCCTGGTGACCTCAGGACTGAAATACACATCCCTATCGTGTGATCGAAAAACCGGCACGGCCATCAGCGCTGCGCCAAACTGCAGCCGGGCGGATTCACATTCCTCATGTTTCATGTGGCCCCGTCCCTGAATCCCTGTGTCCGGCTACGGAAAAGGCGAGCGGTAATGTGCGGTGCCCTACCTTCCCGCCCCCGCCGTTCTGAACACCGAGCCGATGATCTCCTGTGCCTCGGCCTGGATCCTGCCCAGGTGCTCCCGGCCCTTGAAGCTCTCGGTGTAGATCTTGTAGATGTCCTCGGTGCCCGAGGGCCGGGCCGCGAACCAGCCGTTTTCGGTCATCACCTTGATGCCGCCCAAGGGTGCGCCGTTGCCCGGGGCCTCGGTAATCAGGGCTGTGATCCTTTCCCCTGCGAGCTCCTGCGCATGGATCATCTGCGGGGAGAGCTTCTTCAGTATCGCCTTCTGCTCCGGGTTCGCGGGAGCGTCGAGCCGCTCGTACACGGGCGAGCCGAAGCGGGCCTCCAGCTCCCGGTAATGCTCGGACGGGTCTCTTTCGGTCACGGCCATGATCTCGGCAGCGAGCAGGTCCATGATGAAGCCGTCCTTGTCCGTGGTCCAGACCGTACCATCCTTTTTCACAAAGGATGCGCCCGCGCTCTCCTCTCCGCCGAAGGCGCACTGTGACGAAAGGAGACATTCCACAAACCACTTGAACCCCACCGGCACCTCCAGGAGCCTTCTCCCCAGGCTGTGCGCCACCCGGTCGATCATGGAGCTGCTCACCAGGGTCTTGCCCACGGCCGCGCCTCCGGGCCAGCCCTTGCGTGATGAGAAGAGGTAGTGGATGGCAACGCTCAGGAAGTGGTTCGGGTTCATGAGGCCGACGCCTCCGGTGACGATGCCGTGGCGGTCGAAGTCCGGGTCGTTGCCGAACGCGATGTCGTAGGCGTCTTTGAGGCCGATGAGGCTCGCCATGGCATAGGGCGACGAGCAGTCCATCCGGATCCTGCCGTCGTGGTCCAGAGTCATGAAGCTGAAAGTCGGGTCGGCCTGGGCGTGCATCACGTCGATCTTCAGGCCGTACTTCTCCGCAATCCGCTCCCAATAGGCGATGCCCGAGCTGCCCAGGGCGTCGGCCCCCAGGGAAAGCCCTGCGGCTCGGACGGCGTCCATCTCCAGGATGTTCTCCAGATCGTCCACATAGTGCGTGACATAGTCGTGACTCCAGGTGGTGGCCGCGCGGATGGCCTGCTCGAAGGGGATGCGCTTCACTTCCCTGTTGCCCGCCTCCAGGAGCTCGTTTGCCTTTTTCGCGATCCAGTCCGTCACATGGGTGTCCGCGGGCCCTCCCTCGGGCGGGTTGTACTTGAACCCCCCGTCTTCGGGCGGGTTGTGCGAAGGGGTCACCACGATCCCGTCCGCAAACCCTGCTTTCCTGGCTCGGTTATAGCTCAGGATGGCGTGGGATATCACGGGGGTGGGGGTGAAGCCGTCTCCTTCCTGGAGCAGGACGTTCACCCCATTGGCGGCCAGGACCTCGAGCGCCGTTCTCTCCGCAGGGCCGGAGAGGGCGTGGGTGTCCTTGCCCATGAACAGCGGCCCGCTGATGCCCTGATGCGCGCGGTACAGGCAGATGGCCTGGGTCACGGCCAGGATGTGGGCCTCGTTGAACCCTCCCTTCAGCGAGGTGCCCCGGTGCCCCGAGGTCCCGAACGAAACCCGCTGAGAGGGCTCGGACACCACGTCCACAGGATATGAGTAATAGGCGTCGACCAGGGCGGACACGTCGATGAGCATGTCCGGGGTCGGCCGTTTGCCTGCCAGAGGGTGTACGTTCATGGTTCGTTCCTCCTTTTCGCTCCATCTCAGCGGCATATTTCAGTGATCACACCGCCGGCGCATGCCCTGGAAAGGATCGCGGCGGCCGGGAAAGGGTCTTGTCCCTCATGAAGCCGATATTCATTGTAACCGATTCCCGGGCCGTGATACAATATTTTGCTGCTACTATATTAGGTAATGCTTCAGGGGCGGAAGAGGTACCCTATGCCAGTCAGCGGGGTATCGAAAAGCTGTTTCTTATCCTCTCCCCTCTCCTGTGTCCTCTCTCTTAGAGGGAGAGGAGGAAGAGGAAACCGCGCAGCTGGCCCGCGTGGTTTCCTCCGAGCGAAATACCCCGTTCTTAAGGAGGCGAATCATGGGCGAATGGAAGAAGACAGGATGCGTGCTCTGCGCACAGAACTGCGGGATCGAGGCCCTGGTGGAAGGCGGCCGGATTGTCCGGGCCAGGGGCGACAGGGACAACCCCCGGAGTAAGGGCTACATCTGCCGCAAGGGGGTGAACGTGGCCTTTCACCAGCACCACAGCGGCCGGCTCACCCACCCCTTGAAGAAGGTGGGAGGCTCCTTCGAGCGCATCTCATGGGAGCAGGCGTTCGAAGAGATCGCCGATAAGCTGAAGTCCATCGTCGACGCACACGGCCCGCGCTCGTTCGCCTACATGGGAGGAGGCGGCCAGGGGTGTCATTTCGAGGCTGCCTTCGGGGTGCGGCTCATGCGCGCCCTGGGCTCCCGGTACCACTACAGCCCGCTCGCCCAGGAGCTCACGGGCATATTCTGGGCCCACGGCCGGGCAACGGGCAGGCAGTACCTGTTCACTATACCGGACGAGGAGCGGGCCGAACTGCTGCTCGCGGTCGGGTGGAACGGCATGCAGTCGCACCAGATGCCCCGCGCTCCGCTGGTGCTCAAAGAGTTCTCGCAGAACCCGGACAAGCTCCTCATCGTCATCGACCCCCGCAGGTCCGAGACCGCGGCTATCGCCGACATCCACCTGCCCATACGTCCCGGCACCGACGCCCTGCTCGCCCGGGCCATGATCGCGATCATCCTCAAGGAAGGCTGGCACAACCGGGACTACATCCGCGACCACGTCTCGGGCTTTGACGGGATCGAGCCCTGGTTCAGAGGCTTTGACGCGAAGGCCGCGGTGAAGGTGTGCGGTCTCGACTACGATCAGGTCAGGGAGGTGAGCCGCCTGTTCGCCACCCGGAAGTCCTGCATGCACACCGACCTGGGCGTTTACATGAACCGCCACAGCACCGCCGCGACCTATCTCGACGTCATCCTCATGGGCATCTGCGGCCGCATCTGTGTGCCGGGCGGCAACGTGATCCCGGGGCATCTCATGCCCATCGGCGCCCACACGGACGAGCGCGATCCCAAAAACTGGCGGACTGTCGCCACCGGGTTTCCGGCGCTCATGGGTGTGTACCCCCCCAATGTCATGCCCGAAGAGATCATGAGAGACAACCCTCAGCGCCTGCGCGCGGTGATCTGCAGCCAGTCCAACCCGCTTCGCTCTTATGCCGACACAGCCGCCTACGAGCAGGCGTTCGGCCGGCTCGACCTGCTGGTCACCTGCGAGCTGGCCATGACCGAGACCGCGCAACTCTCACACTATGTGCTGCCGGCCCGGTCGGGCTACGAGTCGTGGGACGGCACGTTCTTCGCCTGGACCTTCCCCGAGATCTACTTCCAGATGCGCCGCCCCATCGTGGAGCCGGTGGGAGATCCGCTCGAGGTGAGCCAAATCATGACGGGCCTGGCGGACAGGCTGGGCATCATCCCGGCCATTCCCCAATCACTCTTCGAGGCGGCGAAAAAGGACCACCTGACCTTCGGCATGGAGCTCATGCAGTATGCCCAGAGCGAGCCGTCGGCCCTGGCGAACATGCCCTTTGTCCTGGCCAAGACACTCGGAAAAGAGATGGGCTCGGCCAACCTCGCGGCCCTGTGGGGCCTGCTGCAGGTGGCGCCCAAGGGCTTCCGGAAAGAGGCGGCCCGAGCCGGGTTCAAGCCCGGCATCACCATGGGAGAGGAGCTGTTCCAGGCCATTCTCGACCATCCCGGGGGGCTCATCATCGGGCAATCGGATGTGGAAGACAACTTCGCCAAGGTCAGGACCGTCGACGGCCGCATCAACCTCCACGTCCCTGAGATGGAAAGCTGGATCAGGAGCATCGACGCGGCGTCCGAGGAAGAGGCCCTGAAGCCGGACCCCGACTACCCCCTCATCCTCCAGGCGGGCAGGCACATGAGCATGAACGCCAACACCCTCATGCGCGACCCGTCGTGGAACGACGGCAAACGGGCCTGCACGCTCGCCATGCACCCGGACGACGCGCGTGGCTTGAGGCTCGTTGACGGGCAGATGGTGAAGATCGTCACCGAGGCCGGAGAGGCCGAGATCGAGCTGGAGGTCACCGAGGCGGCCAGGAAAGGCCAGGTCATCATCCCCCACGGCTTCGGGCTGGTGCACGACGGGAAAACATACGGCGTGAACGTCAACCGGCTCACCAGGAGCACCCACCGCGACCCATTCGCGGCCACACCGCTGCACCGCTACATCCCGTGCAGGGTGGAGACGGCATAGGGTCGAGGGGATTCTCTGCTCGGGCCTGGGGCGCTGGATTTACCGCTTCTCGGCCCCCGCAGTCCCCTCTCCCCTCTGCGGGAGAGGGCACTTGAAGCAGGAAGCCGACGAAGGGTCAGTACGTGGCGCCGCCCTCGTCGTAGATCTTTCTCAGGAGCTGCCGGTCGACCGTGTCGCCGTCTACAAAGTGGTTCGGCTCGGCGCCGCAGTACGGGCAGTTGTTGTCCGGGTCGGTGATGACTTCTCCGCAGATACCGCATACAATCTCTTTCATGTCCGCTTATCCTCCAGTGGTTTCGTGGTCTTTTTTGTTTTATGATCTTTTTCCGGCCGATTTCAAGACCTGTCTGCCGCGAATGTCATCGCTCCGGGCTTTTTATCCGCCAGATTTCCTCGAGCGCATTTCTGGCAGCGTTGTAGCCGCACATGCCGTGCACCCCCGCTCCAGGCGGCGAAGACGCCGAGCAGATTCGAAAGCGGCTCCAACCGAAGGCATAGGGGCGCCATGAGACAGTCGGCCTGAAGAGCAGCTGATACATCGTGTTCGCGCCCGAGGCGATGTCGCCTCCCACGAGGTTCGGATTGCGTCCCTGGAGGCTGCCCGCGGTCATCACCCTCCGGGCGAGAATGAGCCTGGTGAATCCCGGGGCGAACCGCTCGACCTGCCGCTCGATTCTCTCTGCCATGTTCTGGTGTGAGCCGTTCGGAACATGGCAGTATGCCCAGGCCACGTGCCTGCCGCGGGGGGCCCTGCCCGGGTCGAACAGGCTCGGCTGGGTGCAGATCACGAAGGGGCTCCCCGGATGGGCCCCCTGCCACACCCGGCGCTCCGAGAGGGCGATCTCGCGGAACGATCCTCCCAGGTGCACGGTACCCGCCTCCCGGCAGCCGGGAGCGGTCCAGGGGATGGGGCCGTCCAGGGCCCAGTCGACCTTGCAGACCCCGGGGCCGTAGCGGTATCGCCCGAGCTGGATGCGGTGCCTGAAGGGAAGCAGCCTTCCAGTCGTTTCCAGAATCTGACGGGGTGTGAGGTCGAAGAACAGGACGCGGGAGTATGGCAGAGCCCGGAAATCGTGCACCTCCCGCGACAGCTGGATCTCCGCATCCATCGACCGCAGGTATGCGGCGAGGGCGTCCGCGATTCTGCCAGCCCCGCCCCTGGGGATCGGCCACCCTGTAGCGTGGGCCGAGGCGGCCATGAACAGGGCGAACGCGGCGGTGCCGATCGAGTCGAGCGGGAGGATAGCGTGCGCACCGAGCCCTGCGAAGAGCGCCCGCGCCTTCTCGGTCCTGAAGAGACGGTTCGCGGTGTGCTGCGCCGACTGCAGCCCCTTGAGGCAGAAGGAGAGAAAGAGCGCAGGGTGGCGGGGCACATGAAGCAGCGGCTGCAGGATGTCGCCGGCCAGGGCGCGCCAGCGGCCCGCGAAGGATCCGATGAGGTCCAGGTAGGCATCCCCGTCCTCTCCCATGGCCTGCGCGGATGCCTCCTCTGATCGAGAAAGGGCCAGGCAGGTCCCGTCGTCAAAGGGATGGGCCACCGCGACAGGCGGGACGATCCACTCGACGGGAAAGCCGCTGGACGGCAGCCCGCCAAAGAAGGGCGTGCCGCAGGCCAGGGGGAAGATCGCGGCATAGGTGTCGTGCAGAAAGCCCGGCAGGGTGCCCTCGTCGGATCGCACGCATCCGCCGGGGCTCTCTCGGGCTTCCACCACCAGTACCGATTTTCCGGCGCGCGCCATGGTGACGGCAGCGGCAAGGCCATTGGGGCCGGCACCCAGGACAATGGAATCATAGCTTCCCGATCGCAGCATAAATGCGTCTCTCCCGCCTCTTATCTCACAGTCCCGCCAGTCTCATGAGGGCATACCCCGCGGACCTGATCTGGGCATTGTACCACACATTGCCCGCACGCTCCCACTGGAAGTCGTTGCCCACACAGCTCTTCTCCAGGTTCACGTACCCCTCGACGCCGAAGAGGCGGCCCAGCGACACGAGCACATGCCTCCAGATGCCTTCCTGCATGCGGGAGCCCATGAGCTCGAAGCCGAGCTCGTAGAGGGGGTCGCTCGCCCTGGCGAAGCCCTGCACCCGGACGACGATTGCCCCCTGTTCCTCACAGGCGTCGAAGCTCACCCACCCGGCCTCGGGATGCCCCTGAGGGGTGATGAAGGCGAACGACTCCCGGTCCGCGTAGAGCACCTGAACCCCGGTATAGAGGGGCCCGGCCGGAGTCGACGCATTGATGAGCACCACCTCGCCGGGCGCGATCCCGGAGGGCGTGGGGAAAAACCGGTTTTCCCGAGGCTGGAGCTCGGGGAAATGCTCTTTCCACACTCTGACGACATCCGAAGGGTCTGCATCCACGCCGGTGAGGCGCATCCGGTAGGTCTTTTCCCAGAGGCGGCCGAACCCCTGCACCGGCCCCGCGACCGCCAGCCCGTCGACATTGTGGCTGACCGCTCCCTCGGGCACGTCCTTCACCCTCAGCCGCTGGACAGGCGCCGCCCAGGGACCGGCCGCCGGAGCTTCGCCGGCCCGGTCCGTAACTCCCGGCGGATCGGGCATGATCGCCTCGTCGAGACGCGAAGCCCTGAATATGTCCCTGAACAGCAGGCTCAGGCCCGTGGCCTCCAGCCTCACCCGCCGGGTCTTCGCCCGCTCGTGGAGTTTTATCAAGGCGTTCAGGCCCGAGACATCCATACGGTTCGCTCCGGAGAAGTCGAGCCTCACCGCCTTGCGGTCCCTGCTCACGCGGTCATATGCTTCCATGAGCCCGTTCGTGACCCGGGACGTGATGTCTCCCGCAAGGGCGATGACGCCGTCACGTGTCGTCACCCCGGGCTCCGTGATGACGGATGCTGTCATGGCCAACCTCCTTTTTTGAATTCTTTTGGATTTTACGGTGTCACGGGCAGGATCATAACATGCTGGAAGCGCTTCACGATATAGTATGTATCAACCTGCACCTTTATCAGAGCACATCCCGGAGACAGGACGAAATCAAGGAGATGGGGGTGCTTGTCGAGAAAGAGCTTCTGGTACGGCGTCTTCTCCCCCGGGGCGAGTTCGGCCGCGCTTCCGGTGGCCGTCACCGCCACAGCGTTGCGGAAGTCGGAAGCCCGGTTGCTCCGGTTGTCGATGAGAAGGCAGACCCGGGGGTCGCCCGCCAGATTGGCGAACTTGCGGGTGTCGCGGGCCGTGGCGAAGATCAGGCTCGCAATCCCGTCGCCTGAGGCGAAAGCGACGAGATTGCAGTAGGGCCTGCCGTTGTTGCTCGTCGAGAGAACTGCCAGGAGCTGATTGATGAACAGATCGCACAGTTCTTGGGTAAGCCTGTGCCTGTCGGTGAGCCCGATGTTCTGCGAACCGGAATCCATCATCCCTCCCGCCGCGGCGCGTCGTCTTCTGCTGAAGCCTTGTGCACGCCTGGAAATATAATAAATCAGGGGAGATGATACTCAATCCGACTTTTCGTGCTTCTCTCTCCGATCAAGCCGTCATGGACAGGCGCGTCCCGTACAGGATCCTGAGAGGGATTCCGATCCGGGAAATGCTGATGGGCCCGCCTGCGGCCGGGCTGCGATGACCGGGAAAATGAGGTCACTGCGCGCCGAGAATCTCGGCAAGGGAAGACTGCTTCACGAGCTCCCGGTACCACAGCGCATATCCGTCGCTTGCCGGATGGAGACGGTCTGCCGCGAAAAACCTTTCCGGATCTTCGTTCACAGAGTCCCGGCCGCGCTCTCTGAACAGGTCCACGTACTCAACGCCGTTCTGGCGGCACTGCAGGATGGACAGCTCCCGGACCTCCCTGGCGCGTTCGGTGTACATCCAGCTCACCGGCGGGAAGAACGCCGGAGCGATGCCGATGTTGCCCGCACCCATGAAGATGACCCTGGGCGACATCCCGAGGGCCGCATGGAACAACCGGGACAGGGCGGCCCTTATCTCGTCTGGATCCTTAAGCGCAAGGATGTCGATGCTTCCGGCCTGGATCAGGATGACGTCGAACCTCTTCTCTCCCGCAGAAGAGAGCTGCTCCATGACATCCCGGATGAAGGCGCCGTTCGTGCTTCGGTTTATGACCTCGGTCCGGGGGAAATCCCGGGCGATCCTTCCGGCTATGGAGTCGACGGGGTCCAGGGCGCCCGTGCCGACTCCGGTATCGTCCCCCACCACAAGGACGCGCCTGTGCGCCGGGTCTTTGAGCGCCGAAAATGGCTGCGACTGTCCCGCAAGCTTCACACCCTGATAGAGCCGTACTCCGAGGAGTACTGCGCTCACGAGAAAGACCCCTGCGACGGCAAGAGTGAGTATCATGAAAAATCGCTTCACCTTCTGCATATCCCCGCAGTGTTGATGTTACGGGTGAATACTGCAAAAAGGCAAAGAGTACAACCGCTTTGCCGCGAGACTGCGGCCGGCCGCCTGAAAGGCCGGGGGCGAAGCCGTCTCCCGCCCGGGGATCAGGGATCCGGCGGGCGATCCTCGCGGGCCTCACCGTCCGTCCGGGCGGGGAACACGCCCGGCCTGCCCCGAGGCGACCCCGAGACCGGCTGATGAGGGCCGGCGCTCCACCGATGGAAGGCTTATGGAGATGCGAGCTTGCGGCCCGAAGAGCCGTTCTCGACCGCCCGCACGGTCACCAGACGATTGAGGTAGGCTCCGGTCTTCGTCCCTTCCCCGAGGTGCAGGGTCGAGACCACCACCCGGTTGACCATCCTGAACCGTTCGGCCTTCCCATCGGGCTCGGAATATCCCCGCATGTCGTGGATCGCGTACGGAACGCCGCCTACGCTGCCGAGGAAGAGCATGATGTGGCCGCTCATGTGCAGGATGCACGTCCCCCCGAGCGACGCGTCCGAAAAGACATCGAGCCGCTTCTGGGCATCGGACTCTCGGGTGAAGGCTGCAATGAGCCTGCCCACCTTTGCCTGCTGCAGGGAGTTTCTGGGAAGCTGGATGCCCACGGTGGAGAAAACAACCTGAATGAACCGGGAGCAGTCCTGCTCGCCGTGCATGTCTCCCCAGCCGTAAGGGGCATGGAGGAGCTTGAAGGCCTGGAGTATGATAGTGCGGGGGGTGTAGGGAAGATAGCCCCTGCTCACTTGACCGGCCATGACGAACGCGCCCTTGAGGACGCACTTCCCTTCCTCGTTTCGGAAGGGGAGCAGCGCCTCGATCACGCCCGGACTCCCGGTATCCCGCGAGGGGAAGCGGCATCCCATCCTGGCGTATGCGTGGTGCCTCCGCAAGCCCTGATCCAGAAACAGATCTGTCTTGGAGCCGGTCGTGACCACGAACGGCTCGGCGTTCAGATAGTGCACCATCTGCTCACGGGTGCAGTAGCCAACGTGCTCGGCCTTGATCCAGCCCTCGCTCAAAGGGGTGATGGTGTAGAGCCAGCGGCCGTCTCTGGTGGCGTGGAAGACAGCGAGAGGAGTGCCGATGTCGTAGGCGCTGTTCTGGAGCCTGTCCAGATCCGTGCTCTTCATGCTCGAATACAGCTCCTCGTCGGTGGGAAGGATCCGTTGGTGCGTGTAGGAGGTCACCAGGGCAAGCCGGACGGGAACCTCCTCAGGGATTGCGGAGAGATTCATCTGTTCCTGGATCCCGCTGAAAAACTCGGCATCCGCACGCGTGCCGTCCTGCCGGAAGTAATTCCGGGAAGAGATGAACCGCAGGCTCCCCTGGGCGGCGCCCGAAATCCTCGAGCCCTGAAAAGTCTCCGGGAATGAGGACGGGTCCTGGATCACCCCCGTCTCCTTGCGTATCGTCCGGTTGAAGGCCTCCAAGTCCTCAGCCGGGATGACCACCCTGTCCGGGTCGGGATGGATGCCGATCCAGAACCCGGGCGTGTTCATCGCGGAAGTCGTTCCGGGCAGGAGAGCCGGAGCGGGGTAGTGAAACCCGTCCTCCCCGCCGGTCTTCGATATCACGCACGAGCTCAAAAAAGGCAGCATGAGAAGGACACACACGATACCCCCGACCAAGAATCTCTTCATGACAGATCATCCCCTTTTCGCGTCCGCTTGCCGATGGAAGCGTATATCTTCCATTGGTGAGAGTTGTGCTGAATTACCCCTGGCCACAGCACCGGCGGTCAAGCATCCCGCCGTCAAAAAGCCGCCCGGACATCTCCTCACGATACCACCGTGATGTCACTGCTGTTTTTAAAAACCAGCCGCGCCGGCGACGCTTGCCCGATCCCGGTTCTGCGCAGCCGCTGTTTTTTTCTGAGAGTATGGCCGGGATTCTATCCGGGAAAGTCTTCACCCGTCAAGAGCGGTGTGGATATGCCTGTTTTCCCAGCCCTTTGCAGGCGCGCTTCCGCCCCTCATTCAATACCATATGATGATGGCGTTGTTCGGGCATCTCCGGGCGGCCTCGCTGCACTTGGCCTGGAGGTGGGAGGGCACCTCCGTCATCATGGCATATGCCTTCTTGCTCCCCGGATGGAACCGGAAGATCTCCGGGCAGATTTTCACGCAAAATCCGATGGTCCCGCATTTCACCTCGTCCACTTCAACCTTCATGAATCCCTCCTCTTTCAGCTCCGCCGGGTGGTATGGCCCTGGAGGGCCCTGTATCGGGCAGTCCATCACTCCGGCAGGCGAAACATTGCGAAAGACTGTCCCAGCGGGGCCTCGAAACATTTTTGCGATGCTGACATTCCGTGCCCATTCCGCGCATATGCGGCATGTCTCATCGAGAATTATTATAAGCCTCTGTCTCCATGCGGGAAGATCCCATGCATCGAAAAGTCCTTATCTGCACGGAGCAGAGCATTTCCTGTATCCCCGGAGACGCTTCCCGGGCAAGGTCGGGGGCGGGCGCATATCCAGTCTCGAGCGAGCGGCGGGCTCATGCCCGCCGGGCATGTGGGGTATCCCCAGCGCACACCGCGGGCAGCGGGTGCCGTGAGGGGACGTAAGACCGGGATATCGGGGCCTGTTATTCAAAAGGCCCCATCGCCGCGCGGAAGTCCAGAATCTCCGCGTCCGAAAGGCCGGCGGGCCCGATGCCGAGCTTCTTTCTCAAGACGTCGGGAGAAGGCTCAATCACCGGCTTGTCTTCGGGCTCGGCAAGGCTTTCCACGCTGATGTCGGGATCGTCCGGGGCGCCGAAGAGGCGGTAGCGGTACAGAAGGACCGGCACGGTGCAGACATCCTTGCACACGGCGGGGGCACCCGGGGGAATGTCCTGCGAGAGAATGATCAGACAGGCGGGCAACGTCACGTCGATCTCTTCGGGGCTGTAGATCCTCCCGAGAAAATCCCGGTTCTCCCGGAACCACCGGTACCCCGTGAACGAGCGGAATAGGCATCGGGGAAACTCGCCCGTGCCGATGGTGATGAGATACACCCGGGCCCCGTCCGTCGCGAGCAGATCGATCCGGCCCGTAAAATCGTTGCCCAGGCTGCGCTCCACGATGCGCATCCCACGCTCTTCCCTGAAATACTGCGCAAAGATCTGGTCCAGGCAGCCGAGCGTCTCTGCGGAGATGGGTTTGAGTATTCTGGTCACGTATGTCCTCTATCACTCCGGAGGCAATGCGCCCCGCTGCTGAAGAAACGCCCTGCTCGCCGCAACAATGCTTTCCCGCGCGGCCGAGGGTTCGCAGCAGAGAACCAGGGGCCGGTGATCGGCTATTGACCTGTCCATGAGCTCGTCTCGAACGATGCGTCCGAGATAGTCCACGCATGCTCCGAGCCTCTCGAGCGCAAACGCGGAGAAACGCGAGAACGCATCCATGGCCCGGGCGTCAGAAGCGGGATCGATGAATGCCAGGGAGATTCTGCTGTCCGGGTCGATTTGCCTGATGAGCTTGACATAAGCGTAGCACTGGAGAAGGGGCGATGTTTCCAGGGTGCTCAGGAGCACGGCGTCGAAGCCCGCCGGTCCCTGCACGAGATCGTCCATGCGGTGAGGCGTGTTGACGACGAGCCAGAAGCCCTCTCCGTAGCTCTGCGCGGCACGGGCGAGCTCGAAAAGCCTCTCCGCTCCGTCCGGGCGGGCTCGGTACAGGGAAATGTCGGGAATGCCGTAGAGCCTCACCGACAATACCTCGGCGCCCGATTCGGGATAGACGACGTTCCTGAGCATCGCCTCCACGCCATCTGTTTCATGCGCTTCACCGTCGAAGATGGCGACGCGATGACGGTGGCGTGCGAGCTCGAGGGAAAAGTTCGCGGTGAAGAACGCCCCCATGAGGGCGGAGCCGGGGTTGATGATGCGGACGACCCGGCGCCTGCGGAGCGCCGCCTCGCCTTTCTCGCCCTTATCGCCATCACTGCGGGGCGTGTCCGAGAGGTAGAGCCGGGACACGTCCTCGATGCCCCTGCCCAGCCTGTTCACCTGTTCCATGCTCAGTCGATCTCGATCAGGGAGTTCTCTCCGAATTCGTTTTTGGCCGTCTTCGGGTTGGCCGGATCCGTCACCCATTTGCCGTCCACCAGGAACTTGTACTCATACCTACCCTTTTTCAGCGGTACGAAACGCTTCCACACCCCGCTGCCGTCCTCGTGCATGAGCGGCGTCCTTCCCGGCTGCCAGCCGTTGAAATCGGCCACCACAAAGACCTTTTCCGCGCCCGGGGCATAGCAGGAGAACAGCACGCCGTCCCCGCCCTCATCAAGCTCCCTCGCAGCGGAGTGCTTTTTCACCTTCGTCTTGAGCACCTCGCCGGCGAGGCTCATGTAATCTCGGGCGCCGGCGGAATCGGGCGCATACTCGATAACGGGCTTGCCGTGACCCGCCGCCTCCTTGAGCCTGACGTTGAAATTGACGACCGTGGCGAAAACCCGGCCCTGGAGATGCTTCTGGATCTCGTTGAGCGACTCGCAGGCTATTCGCGTCCTGCGGTCGAACATAGTGAGCAGGGCGTGTACCGTGAGCCTGGTGCGGCGCCTCGCATCGACAAGGCTGATGGTCTCCAGCAGCTTCGACAGCCCGTGAATGGCGAACAGCCCGGTCTCTATGGGTATGATGACCTCGGTGCAGGCGAAGAGCGCGTTGAAGGTGAGGATGCCGATGTTTGGCGGGCAGTCGAGCACGGCGAAATCGTACTCCTCCTCCACTTGTCTCAGCACATCGGAGAGCCTGTATTCCCGGTGGTTCCGGCCCATGAGCACCGGCTCGGCTGCACTGAGCATCACGTCGGATGGTATCAGATGAAGGCCCGGCGAAACTTCAACGACTACATCGCCGGTGCTGAGCGTATGCTCCGCCTCCCCTGCCAGGAGATCATAGATGCTCTGGGCATAATCCCCGATGCCGATCCCCAGGCCCAGCGTCGCGTGGGCCTGGGGATCCATGTCCGCCACGAGCACTCTCCTGTTCTTTTTCGCCAGGCACGCGGCCAGGTTGATCGCCGTGGTCGTCTTCCCGCACCCGCCCTTCTGGTTCATGACCGCTATTGTCCTCATGTGACTCCCCCCTTTCACTGTTCAGAACATTCAATACACGGGCACCTCCACGAGCAAGACCCGAGGAGGACCGCAGAATGGAACCCCCTCATACCCCGTTTTCAATGTGCCGGTGCGCGCCATGGCTGGAGATGAACGTTATGCCGAGAGTCCCGGAGCCTTGGATTCCGGTTGCCGCATGGTCTGCATTACCGGCCCCGGAGCAAGAGAACATGCGCTCCCATAACAATGCCCGGACAAAGATCGAATAGCATGGCATAACTGTCATGTCAAGATAATGATTAATCTTTTTTTCTTTCGTTTCCCTTCCCGAACGCAGGAGGAACGGGATCGGCGGAGCGGGTGCCGGAGAGGGAATGCCGTATGCTCGGGAAGTCCGTGCATCTTCGGGATGCACGGGAACTATGCGCCGTCCAGCGAATGGCGCTCAGTTCTCCTCAGCCAGGAGACCGGGTCTTTGAGATATTCTTCGGCGTCCTTGAGCGAGAGATAGTGCTCCCGTTCGATCCGGGCGAGCAGATCGAAGAAGGCCTTTTCCTTCGGGTCGGACACAGCGTCGCGGAGCCCGGCATAAAACTCGGCCCCTTTCGCCTCGAACCGGGTCGCCACCTCGATGGCTTTCAGGTCGTCATCGTCGCCTTTGGGGCTTGGGGCCTCCCGGATGAGCCTGTCGACAGACAGGAGTCTGCCCACATTGGTGTTTCTCACCACGAGGGGGACGCTCTCCGGCCACTTCTGTGAGCTCTTCCATTTTTCGTGGAGTTCCTTGAGCCTCTGATAATGCTCGAGCTCGTCGTCCGCGATTTCGAGGAACATTTTTTTCCCCAGTGGATTGCCGGTCCTCCGTGCATGCTCGAGATAGAACTCACGCTCGCTCGTCTCGTTGTTCAGAGCCACGTCCAGTGCGTTGAGCCGCTGCTGATCATCCATATCTTTTCCTTTCCTGAAGCATTGCTTTCTCCTCTCATAATAGGAATCTCTGTGCATCGGTCAATGGCAGCTGCACCGGCAGAGTGCATTGGGAATTGCACGTGTGCAGGACGGGTTGAAGAGCTCATCGGCTTTGATTCTGGAATTTCTTCATGAAATCCGGGGGAAAGGACGATATGTCAGGAGATAGAATGCGGCACCCGGCATCCGGTCGGACGCCGGGCATCCATGGGATCGTATTATGGAGAAGACATATTGCAGTTACCATCCTACGAAGCCGGCGTTGTGGCGCTGCAGCGGCTGCGACGCCGCGTTCTGTCCCGACTGTGTTTCATCGAGGGAACTCGGAGGATACCGGAAAAGCACCATGCACCTGTGCCCCAAATGCGGCGGCATGGCTGAACAGCTGGCGGTGCAGAACCTGATCAAACCTTTCTGGAACAGGCTGCCGCTGTTTTTCGCCTATCCGTTCAACACGACCGTGATCGTTTTCATGTGCGTGCTTTCCGTGTTCATGACGCTCTTTTCCGCGCCCGGGGCGCTCAGTATGATCATTCAGATGCTCCTCTTCGGCGTGCTTCTGAAATACTGCTTCGCCGTGCTCAGGGAAACCGCCAGGGGAAACATGAAGCCGCCGGAGATCAACGAGCGCACCATTTCCGACGATTTCATCGTCGTCGCCAAATATTGGCTTCTGGGCTTCCTTTTTTTGGTATCGGCTCTGGCCTGCTTCGTTGTCTTTGCACGGTTCAGCGAGACCGTGGGATTCGCAACAGGCATGACGCTCTTCGCCGCATGCATCATCGCGCTGCTGCTCGTCCTGCCTGCGCAGGTGATCGTCCTTGCCACGAGCGGCAGGCTCCTGAGCGCGCTGAACCCGGCCGTTTCGGTTCGCATGGCATTCAGGGTGGGACCGCAGTATCTTCTCATGTACTTTTTCCTCATCATTCTCTATCTTGCCCCTGGAGCCCTGGGATACTTTGTGAGGCCCGTTGCTCCGGGCCTTGTCTCTGTCTTTGTCTTCGCCCTTGCCAACTGCTACTACTCCATCGTCGCCCACCATCTCATGGGCTACGTTATCCTGCAGCATCACGACACCATCGGATATGACGTTGAATTCCAAGATATGGCCGCAGGCAAAGAGTCACACGCAAAGAACGCGTATCACGGTCTCCTGAACCGGGTGAACATCCTGATCAAGGAGGGAAGGCACGAACAGGCCGCGGATCTCATACGCGCGGAGACGGACGGCGATATAACGAACCTGGAGCTGGCCGAACGTTATTATCATCTCCTGAAGATCGTCCAGAGGAATCAGGACATGCTCGCGCATGCAAAGACGCTGCTCGATCTCCTGGTCAGGGCGAACAGAGGGGAGGAGGCTGCGGACGTGTACCTCGAGTGTGTGGCCGTCGATCCCTCGTTCAATCCCCGTGCATCCACGCTCATGAAGATCGCCGCATCGCTGAGCGCAGCAGGGAACCACCTCGCATCCCTGGAGGCATACAACCGGTTCATCCGCCACTCTCCTGACCACCCGCTGGTTCCCAAGGCATATTTCCTTGCGGCAGGCGTGTTCCACGAAAAGATGCTCAGCCCTGAGAAGGCCGTCAAGACCCTGAAGAGGCTTATACGGAACCACCCCGAACACGAGATCGTCCCGTATGCGGAGAAATATCTGCGCAAAATAGAGCAGCGCCCTTAATCGCCAAGGTCATCCAGCAGGCGCCGGGCAACGGAGCTCTCCGCCGAGAGGGGGTATCGCATGCAGATCACCTGGAGATAGCTCCTGGCCTTGCTCTCCAGCTTTTCCTTCAGACACGCCCGGGCGACATGCAGCAGGCCTTCCGGCATCTTCTCGAGATCCGGCTTCTTCTTCAACAGCAGTCCCATGATCTTTTCGGCCTCCTCGAGATGGCCGGTGGCGGCGAAATACGAGCTGACAGCGAAGAGCAGCGGCAACGGGAGCCTCGGCTTCTCCGCCTTCTCGAGATATTCCCGGTATACGGCCAGCGCCTCCCGGTGGGTCTGCCGGTCATTCACCAGATTTTCGAGCAGTCTGCCCGCGCTCGCATGGAACTCGTCACTCTCGGGATTCAGCTTGTCCGCATGATACATCTGGGTAAGAGCGGCGCGGTTGTTGGGATCGATCGCGAGCACTTGACGCAGAAGGTCCCGAGCCCCCTGCATATCGAGCTTCTCCACCTGTTTCAGAGCCCTGTCGAGCAGAGCGGCCGCCGACCCGCCGGGGCCGTGCTCCCCCTCGAGGACTTGTTCGGCGCCCCTTCCCGAAAACGTGCGGTGGATGAGCCCCATTGCGGCCCCGCTCGCCAGGCCCCCGATATGGGCGGCATATGCCACCTGGCTTTTCGGGCCGAAGAAGAGCTGGAACATCTCGTTTCCCATCCACAGGACGAGAATGACGACCCCGGGCACCATGGTATAATTGAAGTAAAATCCCAGGGAATAAAACACCTTGATTCTGTGCCTCCCATAGAACACCGCATAAGCCCCCATGAGAGCGGCAACGGCTCCGGATGCACCGATCAGAGGGGCAGTGTCCGCATGGTGAACCAGACCGAAGAGTGCGGCCGCGAAGAAGCCTCCCGCGACATAGAGCCCGAGATACAGAATCCGGCCCCAGGCCATCTCGAGCATGCACCCCACCAGCCAGAGAAAGATCATGTTCCCTGCCAGGTGCATGAGCCCGCCGTGAAGGAACATATAGGCGAACGCGCCCCTGACGTTCCAGTCCGCGGGCCGGAATCCCCAGCGCACGGCCATGGTGTGTGACAGGATCGCATTGAAACGATCACGCTTTTCCCTCCAGGAGGGATAGATTTCCATCTCAGGGGTGATAATCTGGTTTTTCTCGAGCCTCGCCATGAACTCGCCGTCACCGTGCATGGAGGCGATGAGCGGAAAGAGATCCTCCTGCGCCCGCGAAGCGCGCCGGTCCGGCGCCTCGAAGCCGGTGAGACCAACCACGGTCCCGTATTCCAGATACTGCTCGTACGCAGCCGTCTCAATGAAGGCGAGATTCGATCCCAGATAATAATCCTGCGCCCTTTTCTGAATGCCGCGGTCTGCGGACTGAAAGAAGAAAAACACCACGCAGGTTATCAGTATGATGCCGATGGTGACTATCGGGGGATTGCGGAGGCTCATTCTGCCGGAGAGGGGGACGATCAGCATACGGAGAGCCTTTCTGCGAGCATGTCCGGTGCCGGCGGAGACGCCGGAGTGATCAGTCTGGTCTTCCGGTTGTCCATTGTCCGCCCCGTAGGATGAAAATCATGCCACACACCTCGGCACATCTGCAGTAAAACTTGATGTTCGGCCGGCAGAGCGCACGGAGGGTGCGCGAACACCGCCGGTGGGACGCGGGAGTATTCCGGCAGTGCTCATCCGCCTCACGGGTCCCCTCAAAGAAAAGGTTCTTGAGCGGGAAGGCGGCCTTTGGGACACCGTCTTTCCCGATGGGCACACAAGGAGGGTTTTCAGGCTCTGGGCATTTCGAGCGACGAGATAAGCCCCAGATCTGCTATGGCCTTGCTCAGCTTCGCCAGATTTTCGATCATGATCCGTGCGTCCGGCGACAGATCATTACGCTTCCTGGCGATACGCTGAATATGCTCGCAGTACATCCGGATCTGCAGGCAAACCTCTGAGAGGTTATCATAGCTGATGCTGCTTACATACTGGTCGATCTCTGTGTCCGACATGGTAGCAAGCATCGGGATATTCATCATGCACCTCTTTTCCATACGCCGTATCCCGGCGCTCTCTCCCGCCCGCTCGAACCGCCGGTGAGCAATCTGCAGGGAAAGTCGGCCGCCGGGAGGGCTCCTGTTTTCTCACGGAAATATTCTCGTTTCACCATCGGCCCGAACGCCCTCCCCACCCGGGCGCCTTTTTCCTCCGCTCCACACAGCCCTGGGGGAAACACGGACCCATAAGAAGGACAATACGTTCCAATCCGGATGTGATCAACCCCCGAATCGCAGCCCCCCGGAGGTCTGCCGGAGCATCCGTGCCGGCTAACTCCGGGCCATTTCCCGGCAGGCGTAGTACTGCTCTTTTGCGGCGTACATCATGGCGTCCGCCTTTTTCATGACCATTTCGGGCGGCGTTTCGTCCGAGCCGGCAAGGCCGACGCTCATGTGAACAGGGATGCATGAGGGATCTTCCCCCTGCTTCGAGACCGTAATCTCGAGGGAGGAAGAGGCCTGGAGAATGCGCTTGTAGAGAATCTCTGCCTGGCTCAGATTCGTAGACGGCATGAGGATGGCAAACTCGTCTCCTCCGAGCCTGGAAACGATGTCCGTCTGGCGGCACAAGGACTTCAGGAGGGCCCCGGTCCTGACGATCGCCTCGTCCCCTTTCTCGTGGCCGTAGGTGTCGTTGATCTTCTTGAGCCCGTTGACATCGACCATCATGATCGAGAAGTGAATGTTCCTGAACTGCCTGGCGTGCTGGATCACCTTCTGAAGCTCCTGGTTCAGAAAGGCGCGGTTATACAGCCCGGTGAGCCCGTCCGTGCTTGCCATCCGCTCCAGCTGGGTCATGAGGAGCTTGTTCTGTGTCACGGCCGAGAGCTGACCGAGAAACACCGTGAAGATTTCCTTGGTCAGCTGATCGATCCTCTGTCCCCTGATGATCATGTACCCGATCACCCTGTTTCCCCTGCTCTCCATGGGGAACACTGTCCACACATCATCTTCGGATACGGGCATGCCCGCGCACGACAGCGCCTTGTTGAGTATATCGCCGAAATCGGACGCCATGACCCTGTTTCTCTTCCCCAGGATCACCTTCTGCTCGTCCTCGGTGATGCCGATGAACGAGGTCGCCTCGAGGATGCCGCGCCTCCTGTCCTCCAGGATGATGCCGCCTCGGAAATCTGCGAAGAGGGTGCGGAGCTGGCTCAGGATGAAAGAGAAGAGCTCATAGAGGTTATCGATATGGTGAATCCTCGTGCTCGTTTCGAGCAGCGTACGGAAGATCTGGTTCTGTCTTCCGATGATCTCGCTGTTCTCCCTGATCTCTCGTTCCTTCTGGACCGATTCGTTCAGTGCATGATTCAGCTCTTTTGTCCTGAGCTCCACTTTTTCTTCAAGTCCCTCCATCAGCATCGCGTTCTCGATGAGCGGACCCAGGATCAGAGATATGTTCTGGAGTATATCGTATTCCGCGTACGAATAAGAGGACCCGTCGGTCTTTCCGCCTAAGAGCATGATGCACAGGAGCTCGTCCTTGGACATCACGGGAATCACGATCTCGCTGTCTTTGATGAGCTGCTCGCTGCCGTCGAATGCGCTGAGGCTAGGATTCACGCGCAGGAGACTTTCCTGGGAGCAGAGGGTCTGCTCGTGCCTGCATACAGTCATCAGCGGGTGATCGGCCCGGATGTGAAGCGTCCTGGTCCCGGTGCACCGGGGCGGGGCGTCGTCGAACAGCCCTCCCTCGTGATGCGCGTTCCACGTCTTCCATCCGAAGAACACCCTCTTGCCGGAGAGGTCAGGCAGCGAAAACAGGGAGACGAAACACGCGCTCTGAAGATTGTCGAAGAACCAGGAGCAGAGCATCTGATGGATCGTATCGCGGTGATGAATCCGTGTGAGACTGTCGGTGAGCCGGTAGTAGCTGTCCTTGAGTGTGTCGGCCGGCTTTGCCATGAACAGATTGAGCACCGCGTTCCAACCCTGCTTCACGGGCAGGAACAGAATGGTCACCAGGAGGATACCCGCGACAGTCCTGGAAATCGCGTCTTCCTGAGGCTGGAAGAGGAAGGGTATGAGCCCGGCCACCGCCATGGCGAGCATCAGGCCGGACCAGAACAGGATGATTCGGACATACTGCAGGGCCATCTTGAGATTGAACTTGAAGAGGCCGTATGCAAGGAAGAACAGGGCGACGAATACGAACGTGCCCAGGGGATAGACCTCGAATCCGTAGATCGCCGGATTGTTGGTGATGCTTAAGGCGGCGATGATGATGAATGCAGTGAGAACATGCCTCACCCTGGTGCGCTGACGGGTCTGTGGGTCTCTGTATGCCCTGACGAGCAGGTAGATGCCGTAGGAGATTCCCGCGGCCCACAGGGCGCTCATGATATCGTAGAGAAAGGCCTTCTTGGCGAAAAACCCGAAGAAGTAGGAATGCGTGCCGTTGAAATAGTAGTCCGTCTGGGTCCAGGGGGCCATGAGAAGCCCGGCGATGTACGCTCCGTAGACGACCCACCAGTTGTCCTTCTTGCCGATGACCAGATAAATGAGATGGGCGTTGACCCCGAGCGACAGGAGCGCCAGGAAGAAATGGTCGATGCGGGATATGAAGAGGGCGATCCCGCTGTCGGTCACGATGCCCTGGAGGAAAATATCCAGATTCAGCACAGCATAACAGAAGCTGACGAGGCTGAAGAGCTGGCTCTCTGGTCGGTTTCTTTCCAGACCCAGCACGAACAGGGACAGAAACCCGGCGCTCACAAAGGAAAGCATGGGCGGTATCCCGTAGGGGACGATCCCGCTCCATATGCGCGAAGGCGGGCAGTCTTTGAGCACCACGGCAATGCCCAGCCCGAACACTGCATAGAGAAAGGCGATGAGGAGCCTCAGGCCCTGGGAAACAACCTGCCTCCTGGCATGGATCCCCATGCGCTTGATGTCGTGGAAGAATATGCCGTATCCCACGAACACCAGAGGAATGGAGGCGAGGTTGTAGAAAGGATAGCTGCTGAGCCCGACACTGGTTACCATACTGCCCGCCAGGATCACGAGGGCGAGTATGAAGCCGGTCGCCAGAAAGGCCGCTCCTGCTCTTCTGTCCGGATTCCTTTCGTCTTTCCGCGCGCAAAGGAGCATGTGCGCGCACCACGACAGCCCTGCGAAGAGCCCGGCGATGAAGAGTAAATGCCCGAGGCTGTTTTGAGCGAGGAGGCCGTGAGAAAGGAGGCCCTCCCCCAGATACGATTCATACAGCAATAGCGGGATGAGGAGGATCCCCGCCAGGTAGAAGATCGCCGCCTTCTTCGCGTCCCACTTCCGGCTTGCGGCGAGCACCATGTGTCCGCAGATACCGATGAGGTTCACCAGAAAGATGTCGTTGATGAGGATGATCTGCCGTGAGAGATGCCCGGGCAGGCCGGTGGTGATGAGGTCACGGAAGTTGAGCACGCACACGAGGAGGCAGGCCGCCATATAGAGCAGGGCCTCTGTCCTTTCGTGTATCTTGCGTGCGGAGAGCAGCGCGCAGGCGCCGGCAACCAGCAGAGAAGCGACCGTGATGACGATGTGATGAAACTTCGGGGACATGAAATCGCCCGCCTGCAGGCGGTCGACGGCGTGGAAGAGAAAGAGCAGGTCGCAGATGATGGGAAAGAGAATGAAGCTGATGATGAACATGCGGATCAGACTCTGCATCGAGGGCGGGCACCCGGATTTTGTTCCCGGATGAGCGGCGAGGCCGGATGACATGAGAATGAGAGGCACAAAGGAAAATCCCATGACCGGCCAGGCTTTGGATACAATGAGGCCCAGGCCGGGCAGCAGCGGGAACAGGAATGCGCCTGACGCCATGATCCAGCGTACCGGCCCGTCCTCCCGGTCCGCCTTGTCATGTGCGGCCGGCGGGAAAAAACAGAAAAGCACGTACGCCGATACAGCGGCGCCCGGCACGAGAGCCCACAGGCCGACCCGAGACGCGAGGCTTCCGCCGGCCCAGAGAACCCCGATCATGAGGAATGCAAGGGCATAGGCGATCCAATGAACGGCCTCTCTACCCCGGATATCCAGATATCCATGCACTATGTGGATCACGACCGGCAGAATGAGGAGCGACACGGGCCTTGCGGTCTCGAACATGAAGGCCGCCGTCCACGACCCGGGAAACAGCGCGAGGCAGAGATGGGACAGATTTCCGAGAAAGACCGCGACGCAGCAGACGGCCAGCAGCCTGAACTCTCTCTTCACGTCCGCGAAGCGGGCGGCGAGAAAGATCAGCGAGGCACTGATCAGCAGGCTTGCCAGAGGAGGCAGAAGATGCGGGAACAAGTGCTGCAGCCCTTCGGTCAAATCTTTTTCTCCTCTACCGAGAAGCCGTGCGATCCATAATGCGCTTCCACAATGTACATATGGACTCCATATCGGAAAATATCATTGGTTCATTGAGGCGGTCTGCAAGTTCTTCATCAGTATTTTCGAAATCTCTTTTTCCTGTTGAGAACAGAGGGTGAGTTGCACTAGACAGAAGGTCTATGCGCAGTGAAGAATATCGGATCAGGGCGCTTTTTGTGGATGTGCGCTCGCGCAGAACACACGCCTGCGAATTTTCCCCGGAAACGTCGCGTGAGTTCCTCGGCGGGAGGGGATCCGGCACCCTGCTCCTGAGCGGGCGGCCGACGTTGGACCCTCTCGACGAAGAGGCCCCGCTCGTCTTCTCCACCGGTGCCCTCACCGGGTCGCGCATCCCATCTTCGGCCCGTATGGTGATCTCCGGGTTCTCGCCGCTCACCAACACAGTGTGCAGCTCTTCGGTGGGCGGAAGGCTCGCCCTGGCGATGAAACGCTCCGGTGTGGATCTCGTGTGCATCACGGGCAGGGCATCTCAGCCTCTCGTCCTGGTGATCGACGATGCCGGGGTGAGTTTCGAGACATCCACGCTGCCCCTCGATGCTCCGCTGAGCAGGGTGTTCGCTCTTCTGGGCACAGGCGGCGGATCCGTTGCCGCCGTGGGCGGCGCCGCGTGGAAGGGATGCAGATACGCCTCCATCATGGTCGATGGGACCTTCTCCTCGGGCAGAGGCGGGCTCGGAGCGGTCATGGCGTCGAAGAACGTGCAGGCCGTGAAAATCCGAGGCTCGGGCGCCGTCCGCACCCTCAACAGAGAGGGGGAGGAAGCCGCCCGCAGAGACATCATCCGTCTCTTCGACGCATCGCCGGCGATCATGGGCGGCTTAGGGCTGAAGACGTTCGGAACGGCCGCTCTTGTTGATCTCATGGCCTCGCGGCGCATGATGCCCACCGCGAATTTTCGCAGGACCTACTTCGATCAGTACCAGACTTTCTGCGCGGGCAGGATCAGGGAGCATACGAGTCCGAAGCACTATGCGTGCCCGGGCTGCCCCATCGCCTGCAAGCAGAAGGCCATCACAGAGATCCCCGAGTTCGAGACCCTGTCACACTTCGGGGCGTTGAACGAAAACGCCGACCTGGACGCCATCATCGAGGCGAACCGTATCTGCAACGAAGCCGGCATGGACACCATCACCGCTGCATCGTCAATCGCCTGTCTGGCGGAGATCCGGGAGGAGCGGTACACAGGCCCTCTCCTGGTGGACATGGTGAGGCGGACTGCGGAATCGTCGGGAGACGGGGCGCTGCTGAAGCTGGGCTCCGCCGAGCTCGCCCGGCGGCTTGGGGCGCCGGAGAAGTCCATGAGCGTCAAATCGCTCGAGCTCCCGGCCTACGACCCCCGCGGGGCATACGGGATGGCGCTCGCCTACGGCACCTCCACCCGGGGCGGATGCCATCTGAGGGCCTACCCCATCTCGCACGAAATCCTTCGCAAGCCGGTGGCCACGGACCGGTTCTCGTTTTCCGGAAAGGCCCGGATCATCAAGATATCCGAGGACTTAAACGCTGTTATCGACTCTATCGGCGCCTGCAAGTTCGCGTTTTTCGGAGCATCGCTGGAGGAGTACGCCAAAGGTTTCGCGGCGGTGACAGGGCTCGACGTCGACCAGCAGGACCTGCTCGCGAAAGGCGACACGATATATACACTCGAACGCCATATCAACTGCATGCGGGGCTTCGCCAGGGACGACGACATGCTGCCCTCAAGGTTCTACACCGAGGCTGGCACCCCTGGGCCGGGAATCGAGGTTCCGCCCATAGAACGGGCTGCGTATGAGGAGGCGCTTCAGAGGTACTACCGCATAAGAGGCTGCAACCCGGACGGCACGATCAGCGAGAAACGCAGAGAGGAGATCGAGGCGTGCAGGCGCAGGTAGAAAAGTATCTCGCCAAGCTCATCAGGCACCGTCTCGTGGCCTGTGAAGACGATGCCGCACTCTACGGGCTCGACGACGTGATTTTCAGCAACAGAAAATCGGTCCCGGCTCAGGCGGCGCGGCTCTTTGATCTTCTGAACATCAACAGCCTCCTCGCGGCCAGGCCGGAGCCGGTGCTCTGGTCCGTCATCACCCGCCTGACAGAAGACAGCCCGCAGCTCATCTGCCCCCGCGACTGCGAAAGCCTCACCTTCATCCACGACATACCGGTGGTGCCCTCGTTCGACCCGGCTCTCCTGGCGCGCGCGCTGAACCGGCGCAAGGGATGCATTGTGAGGGATACGGGTATCGTCACAACGGGCACGGTGTCTCTCGAACAGGCGTTCATATCTTTCAGCTCCATCTGCTTCTCAGCGGTCGTCAAGCTCTTCACGGATACCATCAACGCACTCTGCGGCTATGGCGACGATGCTCCTCCGGACGCGCAGAGGGTGAGGGACTGTCTCGAGATCCTGGACCATCTCGCGCCTGCGCCTGTCGCGCAGCTCCCGTTTCGGGGCATCCCCGATTCGGAAGACGAGATCGTCCGGGCCATGGATGCCGCCGGGAAAGCGGTGGTGGATGCCGGGCTCGTCGACTCCTTCTTCGGCAATATCTCTTTTCGCAAGGGCGACGTGATCTACATTTCCCAGACCGGGTCGTCCCTCGACGAGCTCCCGGGCTGTATCGACCGCGTGCCCCTGGACGGATCGACCACCTGCGGGATCACCTCGTCTTCTGAGCTCATGGCCCACATGAAAACCTACGAGCTTACCGGCGACAATGTCATCATCCACGGCCACCCGCGCTTCTCGGTGATCATGTCTATGTTCGGAGGGCCCCTGGAGTTCGGAGAGACACGCTTTGTCGAAGGAGTGCCCGTGGTGGCCGGAGAAGTGGGGGCAGGGAGCCGAGGCCTCCTCCATACCCTCCCCCTTGCCATGCAGGAGCATCACTGTGCCATTGTTTCGGGCCACGGGACATTCGCCAGCTGCTCCGGATCGTTCGACGAGGCGCTGGCGCGCATCTCCTCCATAGAGATCATGTGCTGCCACGCCTGCCGAAGCGTGCTCGAACAAACCAAGCCTAACAGGGCCTAAGGGGTCACAACCCAAGGGGTCAGGTCTTGACATGTGACATTTGCCTTCAGGCAAATGTCACATGTCAAGACCTGACCCCAGACCTGACCCCAGATATTGCGGAGGAGGTCAGTAGTATTCGAGCAGACCTGATCTGAGGCGCTCGGCGTGGGGGATCTGTCCCCATTTTTCCTGCGCCTGCAGGGTGCGCCCGATCCCGGGGAAGAGGCGGAACAAGGCGTCGAGGTCGGCTGGTACTGTCTGGCCGGCGCCGGTCAGGGCGCTGAAGGCCTCGGCCTCATCCGGCCCCAGATCAAGGTCTGCAACCGCAGACGCTCTTTCCAGGACCACAGTCTTTTTCCGGTTCAGCCGGACCTCCTGATAGGGGTTTCGGTAGGTGACACTGGGATGGATGGACGGCAGATAGTAGGATACCCGCAAACTCGCTCCTGCGGCGAGAACCGGTGCCATCAGCGCACGGCCGAAATACAGACGGCCGTTCTTCCGCTGATAGAGCCCGGCGCCTTCGGCTGCGAAGGACGTTTCGAGGCCGTCCAGCACCGACGGATCGGCCGCACAGGAGAGGCTTCTGATCATACCGGTTTCGGTGATGTCCTCGTGCCCTTTCTTCAGCCGCTCCGCCCACCGGTGGCGCGCCGCACGCGCCTGGTACCGCTGGCGGTAGATGAGCGAGCAGTAGTTTACGGCCGGTCCGATTCCTCTTTCGGCCGCATGCGCGAGCACTGTCAGGGCCGCGATCTCGGACTCCGCGACTCCGGTCGCAGGGCCGTGCACAAAGGTGTAGCCGCGTGATACAAGATTCGGGTAGTTGAATGCGGTGCACCTGATCTGGTGGAGATTCAGGAAATCAACGCCCCGCTCCTTCATCTCCGGCAAAAGGCTGATGAGCTCGTCAACGCGCTCCGGCACGGCCGGAACCTCGATAGTGACATGAGGAATGACGCCGACAGCCTTCGAAACGCGATCGAGGGAGTAGCCGACGGCGCCGATATTGAACCGGATCTCGTCGAGCCCCGCGTCTCTGAGCCGCCTGAGCTTGTCGTCAGCGGCGAGGATGCCGTTGGTGTAGAGCCAGAGATAGATCCTCTCTCCGAAGCGCTTCTTGATCTGGGACGCAAAGGCGAGCGTCCTCTCGAAGGTCATAAACGGCTCTCCGCCGCTGATGCTCGCGCCCTTGAAGCCGAAATACTCCAGATAATCCACGTAGTCTTTCGCATGCTCGAAGATCAGGGTGCTCGTTCCGGGCTCGTCGACCTGCTGCTGCCGCGAAGGGCAGTAAAAGCACCGCGCGTTGCAGATATTGTTGATGAACAGGCACGACCACTCGCCGCCGCCGCAGAGTCTGCAGCCCGGAGACAGGCTCCCGGTAAAGGGCTTGGTATTTCCGAATGCCGTCGCGGCATTTGATGAAAGGATGTCGAGCAGCTCCCGGCGCCGGCGGGTCATTTCCTCCGCAGCTTCAGGCGTTATCCAGCGGAGCTGATCGTAAAAGGGCGCAAAGTCCCGCCTCGTTCTCTCGATAAGGCTCTGGTGATCGAACTCTGTCAGCTGCATATAAATGGCGGCGAAGGGATATATGCGTGAAAAGCATTCCCGAAGTCAACGAAAAATCGCGAGGAAGAAATCGGGGCACAACCCTCACGGGTGTCCCCTTCCTCACAGCACGAGCAGGATATCGTCCTGGGCGTTCAAGGCTTCGTACGCGCCCAGGCGGTCTTCATCGCTCTGCACCAGGAGCTCGAGATTCATGCAGTGATACCGGTTGTTTCGGCTGCTGCGGGAGGGCGTGAGGGCATGCCGGCGGCCGGAGATCATCCGGGCGACCGCCCTTTGCATCGCTTCACGGTCACGGCCGAATATCTTGAACAGCCAGGTGCAGGGATATTCGATATCGGGTTTTTTCGTGCCGGAAAAACGTGCCATGGCCCGAAGCATAGCCCCGTTTATTTCGTATTGCAACGGCCAATACCCGGCATCCTGCGATCAGACATGCAGGTCCGGCCATGAAGTGTTCCGCTCGCGGAGGCGGATATCTCGCGACCACCATGAAGGCGGCCCCGGCACACCAGAAAACCCCTATATCCGTACCGCACACCACCCCGCGTCCGATGCACCGGGAATCAATCCCTTGATTATTATATCGCGTCGATATATATTGCGCCACTATAGGAGAGAGGCTCTCATGGACGTCCGCTCGATCATTCTCGGGTTTCTCATGGATCGCCGACTGACGGGCTATGAGCTCAGAAAGGCCTTTTCTCTCTCGTTCTCCTTTTTTTCCGGGCTGAGCTACGGATCCATCTATCCCGCCCTGAAAAAGATGGAGAAGGAGGGCCTCATCACCCTGGAGGTGCAGATGCAGGACGGGGCCCCCAACCGCAAGGTCTATACCATCACCGAACAGGGACGACGGGAGTTCATGGCATCCATCAGAGAGCCCTTCCCCCTTGAGCGGCAGCGGTATGGCTTTATCATGTATCTCTTCTTCTTCTCTCACCTCGCCCCCCAAGAGCGCATCAGGCTCGCCCGCGAGCACCTGCTGTCGGTGCAGAAGGTCAGGGGGGAGCTCGAGCACGCCTCACCGGCGATTGAAAAGCACGCCGATACGTTCCAGCTCATGTGCTTCAGGTTCGGGCAACGGTTCTTCCGCGATCTCGAGCGCAATGTTCGGGATATACTCGGAGAAATCGAGAAAGGCGTCGGAGATGAAACAGACCATGACGAAGGGAAAGGGACGGAAGAGTCGCCCTGAATGAATAAAGGAGGTCGGTATGAAGGTGCTGGCGATCAACGGAAGCCCGAGAAGCGATGCAATGAGCAAAACCAAGATGATGCTCACCGCCCTGGTCGAAGGGATGCGCGAGGCAGGGGCGAGCGTCGAGGTCGTTGACCTCAGAGACAAGAAGGTGCAGACCTGCAAGGGATGCATGTGCTGCTGGACCACCTCGCCCGGGGTGTGCGTCATCAAAGACGACATGACAAAGGAGCTCTTCCCGCGGTGGATTGAGACCGATTTCGCGGTCTATGCATTCCCGCTGTACCATTTCACGATCAATGCCGCCATGAAGGCCTTCATCGAGCGCACGCTGCCCGTGCTCGAGCCCTTCTTCATCACGGCGGGAAAGGAGACGCTGCATCCGCTGCGCTACAGGCATCCAAGGGTGGTCTTCCTCTCCGTGGCGGGGTTTCCCGAATACTCGGTCTTTGACCAGCTTTCGTCATGGGCCCGCTTTATCTACGGCCGCTTCGGGGCGCTCACGGCGGAAATCTACCGCCCCATGTCGGAGGCCCTGGCCCTTCCCTCCCTGAAGCCGAAAGCGGACGAGATCCTCGACGCGACGCGCCGGGCGGGCAGAGAGATCGTGGAGCGGGGCAAGGTCTCAGAGCAGACCATGTCGCAGGTGACCCAGGACATCGTAGACGACCCGAAGCTCTTTCTCCAGGTGGCGGACATCATGTGGAAGACCTGCATCAGAGAAGGAATCTCTGTCCGGGAGTTTTACGAGAAGGGCTGCATTCCCCGGCCGGAAACCATTAAAGAATTCTCGAAGCTCATGCGGGCCGGATTCAACCCCGAGGCGGCTGGCGGCATGAAGGCCGTGATGCAGTTCGACTTCCGGGGAAGCCGCGAGGGATCGTGCCATTTAACCATCGATGGCGGTGCGATCAGCGCCTCCGAAGGACCGGCGGAAGCTCCCGACATCACCATCTCAAGCGACTTCGACCTCTGGATGGACATCCTGTGCAAAAAAGCGGACGGCCAGCAGATGTTCCTGGAGCAAAAGTACGCGGTCCAGGGAGACCTCGGCCTCCTGATGCGCATGAACAGCCTCTTCGGAGTGTGACGCTTCCAAAGAGCCGCCGGCCTGGTGCAGAGAGGCCGAAAAGGCCGCAGGACCGTTGCCGGGCGTGAACATGCTCATGGCATGCTCGTTGCACTCTCTCATCCCGGCAGGCGATCCGCCGCACGGGCTCCGGGGGAGCGACCGGCGTGGTGTCCACAGCATTGCCCGGCATACGGGCATGCCGCGGCCCCTTTGAACGCAGCCGCAATCCGCCATCGCCGGGCCCTCCGCATGCTGCGCTCCCGGTCGCGCCTTTTCTGCAGCGTCTATGGTCCTATTCCGCAGCCCTGATCCTGTGACATGAGATCGTCCTCTCCCGCAGTACGCTCCGAAAAAGAGGGCTCCCGGTGGCGGCAATGGCCATCAAGAAAAAGCCCACCGATACGGCGACAAGCTCGCGCAACGCCCTCCCCACCGCCTGCAGGAAGGCTGCACGGCATCTGCGGGGCTCCCGAGCCCGATCACGTGAAAGCGAGGTGAGCGCGATGAAGGATGACAGGAAAAAACAGGCGTTTCCGAAACAGCACCAGGACCGGCACCCCGGGCATCGCAAAGAAACCGTCCCCAGGCCGGAAACCCGGGGAAGGAGGTACCGGCCCGCCGGCAAGCTCAAGGGCGATGTGGCCTTGATCACCGGGGGAGACAGCGGGATCGGCCGTGCGGTGGCCATCATGTTCGCCCGGGAAGGGGCTGACGTGAGCATCGTGTATCTCAATGAGCACGAAGATGCGGAAGACACCCGGGCAGAGGTGGAAAAACACGGCAGACAGTGCCTGCTGACGGCCGGCGACATCGGAGACGAGGACTTCTGCGTGCATGCCTTGAAGGAGACGGTAAAAAGATTCGGGGGCATCGATATCCTGGTGAACAACGCGGCCGAACAGCACATCCACAGAGACCTTCAGGACATCAGCTCGGATGAATGGCTGAGGACCTTCAAATCAAACATATTCGGCATGTTCTACATGACCAAGCACGCCCTGAGCCACCTCGGGGAGGGCGGCAGGATCATCAACACCACCTCGGTGGTTGCGTATGCGGGCCATCCGACCCTGATCGATTACGCCTCCACCAAAGGCGCGATCGTGTCATTCACCCGGTCTCTTGCCATAAATCTGGCCGAGAAGGGGATACGGGTGAACGCAGTCGCCCCGGGCCCGATCTGGACGCCGATCGTTCCCTCGTCCTTCGGCGAAGAACACGTCGCCTCATTCGGGCTCAACACTCCCATGGGGCGTGCAGGCCAGCCGGACGAGGTGGCCCCCTGCTATGTCTTCCTGGCGTCGCAGGATTCCTCCTACATGACCGGACAGGTACTGCATCCCAACGGCGGGAGAATCGTAAACGGGTAGACGTGCCTGCCCTTGAGAGAAAAAGAAGGAGTGTCGTCATGACCTCCACAGGAATCCATGGGTTCGTAAAAACCATTCAGCTGAACAATGAATGGATCAAGGACGTGATGGATGAAATGCACACGGACAACCGCAACGAGGCGTATCTGGCCCTGAGCTCGACCCTGCACGCCCTGCGCGACCGGCTCGTTGTCGATGAGGCGGTGGATCTCGGGGCCCAGCTCCCCATGCTCATCAGAGGGGCCTACTACGAGGGGTACAGGCCGTCGGGTAAACCCGTCAGGGCGCGCAATAAAGATGAATTCCTCGCACTCATGAAGAAAGAGCTCGCACGAACTCCAGGCATAGATCCCGAGAAGGCCGCGCGCTGCGTCTTTTCGGTCCTGGAAAAAAGGCTCAGCAAAGGCGAGATCAGAGACGTGAAACGCATGATGCCCGAAGGTGTCCGGGAGATCTGGCACTGACGCACGGATGCGGAAGATGCTGTTTGATGCTGCGGAGCAGCCGGAGCATGGGCAATATCGAGCACGGCCTCGGCCTGCCTGAAGAAACCCGTTCACATATCGCACGGGCCATGGAGGCCTGCGGCAATACGCAGGCGTGATTCCGGGCGTGCCCCTCTTTCCGCCAGGGGTGTCGGGCGGGACCGAACTCTGCAGTTTTCGAGAACGGTGGTCACCTGCGAAACGTGCTCACGAGTCTGCCCGCAATCGAGGTCCCGCTCAGGACATCGGATATCCCGACGGCAAGCACGGCAATCAGACTCAGCAGGACGGGACTCACACCTGTGAGGCCGAGGACGCCCAGGGTGACGGCGCCGAGCCCGATGAGCACCTGAACGCCCGCGGCCGCGGCTATGGCCTGCCGGGCCACCTCGCGTGCGAACCTGCGCGACTCGACCCTTTCCACCAGGAGCATGTTCATCCGCGCCGTGATGCTGCTGCCCAGGATCAGGGTGCCGCCGAGCACAATCACCGCGGCGGGCAGCAGGACCAGAGGATAAATGTTCAACAGCGAGAGTATCCCGAGAACGATCCCAGCCACTCCCCCGATAAACTCCGCAGTCATGCCCCCGCCCACCTCGGATGCCGTGATCCGGCTTGCGGAGGCCTCATTGATCAGCGCGGAGAATCTGCCCGCTATGGCCCCGCCCTGCAGCATGAGGGAAGCGCCCGCACCGATCGTGGCCACGGAAAGCAGCAGCCGGGGCCATACGCCGGTGAGAGCGACGACCGCAACGGTGGCGGCGGCGGCCCCCACCACCCCTTCCGCTATGGAACCGGCCGCAACTGTCTGAGCGATCCTGGATTCACGGGTTTCCTCGATCCCCGCTTCATCCGGCATGCGTTCCACCTTTCACCAGTGTCGTTCTCCACTTCTTCTCGCACCGCCATTCAGTGAACGTCCGCTTCCCCTGCCTTATGAAGGGCGGGCGGAAATGCACGGACTTCCGGCCGGGGCAGGGCCTGTTCGAACGGACAGAAGTATGACCTCACGAATTACCGGTTCTGTACAAGACGAAATAGTGTTCCGGACAGCAACCCTTCCAGCCTTGTATCTTTATCTTCAAGCGTGAGCATGAGCGTGGTGAGGTCACGAGCTCGAGATCGACTATGAATAAGGAAACTTGCGTTTCTGTCTATCCCCGCCTGCAGCCGGATCGTCCCGCAACTTCATCTCTTGATATATAGGTATATCGTGCCGGCCCGATCTCAACCTCTCGTGTATCCCGGGGAACATGATGCCGGGCCGCAATCGCCGTCCCCGGATCTGAAAATTCGAGGGCGGGGACGTAATGCCCGTGGAGTCAATCACGCCGGTGCTCGTGAATGAAGAGCCTGTAGGCTGTCTTCCGGCGCACGCCCGCGAGGGCGATCCCCGCCCAGTTCAGATCGCGGGCGACCTCTCTGCCGCAGAACAGCCGCTCGCACAACCGGCCGGAGGCTTCCGGGACGATCGAGATCCCGACGCCCAGACGCGGGCTCCAGAGTTCGGCATCGACTCCCCCACGCTTCCATGCAGGGATATTCCCGCCCTTCCATGTCACTCCTCCCGACCGGAGGAGGTCGAATGATGCCCCATCGACCTCGTTGAGCATAATGAGCCGTCCCTTTCGCTTCAGAGCGCAGCCGTCCACCCGGAAATCCACTTTGCGGCCGGACACCTCGAAGCAGACCCGGCAGTGTCCTGCGCCCTGAACCGGGAGCATCCTGCCCGAGAGCTGGAACAGCGCAAGAAAGCGGTCGCGGATGTCCAGCATGCGCGACTGATAGGCGGGAGCTCTCATGAACATCTCGACCAGCCGTTCGGACACTCCGGTGAGGATGTACGGCGCCTTCTTCCCGGACATGTGCCATACCAGCGCCCGGTCCAGAGGGAAAACCATCTCTCCGCCGCCGTGGCTCGTGCGCTTGAGTTCGGCGGGGCCGGGGAAAAATGTGGTTCGGCCTGTTCTGAATACCGGCACCCCGAAGCCGGCTGAGCCGCCCGTGCACACCCTCCCTCGCACACAGAGAAAGAGCCCTTTGCCCATGAGGGCTGTCTTGCCCTCTCCCGGCCGTGCGCTGTGCACCAGGGAGATCTCATCAGATACACTGAACTCGATCAGGCTCGTGTCCCATGAGGTATCATGCGCGGGCAGGTCTTTTTCTGGCGGAAAATCGCTCATATGTCTCTTCAATGCGCCTGTGGAGGTATGATTCGTCGAACTCCGACTGGTAGGTCATGCGGTTTTCATTCTCATACCGCCAGTCGAAGTTGGAATGTATTCCACAAACCCTCTTGTAGAGTCGGGTGCCGGGAAGCGGCACCGGAGTGGTAAAGGAAATCTCGTCCAGGGGAAGGCTCAACGCCCATTCCAGCGTCGTCTCGATGGTTTCAGAGGTCTCGCCCGGATATCCGACCATGAAAAATCCTGCGGTTTCGATGCCGTGCTCAGAAAAGAGGTTGACCGCCTCAGTGGCGGACTCCACGGTGGTGTGCTTGTTCATGAGCTTGAGCACCTCGTTGCTGCCGGACTCCAGTCCGAAAAACACCTTTCTGCACCCGGCGCGCTTCATGAGATCGATGTCCCTCTCCGGCATTCTCTCGGCGCGGGAGAGGCAGGTCCAGGTCATCCGCAGGCCGTCGCGGATCATCCGCTGACAGAATCGCCGCACATGGCCGAGGTCCAGGGTGAAGCAGTCGTCGGCGATCCAGAGGCCGTCGTAGCCCTGCGACCTGATCGACATGATCTCCCGGAAAACGCTTTCGATGTCCCGGAGCCGGAAATACCTTCCGAAGACGGGCCTGGAGCAGAAATCGCAGTCATAGGGGCAGCCGTAGGTGGTCATGATGCAGGCCGGGGCGAATCCGGCGCGTTCCCTCCAGAACCGCTGATATTGGCCGTGATCGAAGTCCCGCAGGTCCGGTACGGGCATCCGGTCGAGCTCATTCTTCCTTGCCGGCCGCGCCGGTGTACGAGACACGCCATTGCGGTCGTGGAAATAGATGCCCGGATACCGGCCGTGATGCGCGAGCACGTTTTGGAGCCGCCCCGACTCGATATAGTCAGAGCAGAACCTGGGGAACGAACTCGAGGCCTCGCCCCGAAACACGATATCGAAATCCCCGACGAACTGAGAGGGCCTCACCGTGGGCATGGGCCCCCCGCACACCAGCACTGTTCCGGGCATGCGGCGGCGTATCGCCTCCGCGAGCGTGCGGGCGTTTTCGATCATGGTGAGTGCGATGTACACCCCCACGATCCGGGGCCGGGACTCTTCCAGCTCGTCCAGGACCTGCTCCGCACCGCGGAAGGTCAGATCGGCCACGACTGTATCGAGACCCCGTGCGCGCAGCAGCGCGCTCAGCTGCGCGATCCCGAGCGGATAAAAGAGCGCGGCGCTGCGGGCGTGCCGGTATACATAGGGATAGACCAAGGCGACATCGGACACTTCTCTCAACGATTCCTTTCCCTTCCCCATTCCGGTGAATGACGGATATTATACTGATATCAATGGCTAATTTTTTGTTTCCCGAGAAAGAGACATGTCGAGAAAAATAATAGCGCCCCCCCGGACAATATCAAATCGGGATTGATGTCCGCCGTGCGTGTTGTACTGCGGCGGCGCGGGCACAGCGCCAGCATCAGGCAGATCGGCATCCTGACATTACGGGGCAGGAGCCGCGTATGGAAGGCTCAATCCGACTCGCGGGTCCCCGGCGGGTGGTGGAGATCTTCGGCATCCGCCCGTCAGGCATCAACGCCGAGAACGGGAAGAAGCTCATCGTGTGCTTCAGAGGGCCCGCCCGGGCGCCGCATCCGGAGCGAACGCGCGCCGCCCCGCGGGAAGCGGCCTCTCCCGCTCGGCGGCCCGCTTCTCGAGCGCAAGGGCCTTGAGGTTCCGTTCATGGAAGGTGGGAGGCTCGTAGGTCCACCCGCTCTCCAGTCGCCTGTGTTCCCGGCCTATCGCCAGATAGGCGTAAATGCCCATCGCCGCCGCGGCGATCCTGGCCTTGAACCCGAATTCGGCGTAAATCTCTTTGAGAATACCGGCGAGCTTCGCATGCATCCGACTGTCGCTGCGGTACCACCTGGCCATGGCCCACAGGGCCGCCGCATAGGCGGTCGCCAGCCCGCGCGTCTCGCGCCGGAACCTCCTTCTGATGCATGCATCCGGGTGATGCCGGTAGCGCCTCCAGCCGCTGATCATGGTGCGGATCATCCTGGCCAGGCTGGGGCCGTTCACCCGGAAGTCCCGGAGGAAGGCCTCGCGGAGAAATCCGGTCTCACGGCCGTCTCTGATGTGCTCATGGGCATAGTTGAACCGGTACTGTCCGTGATTGTCCGCTGCAGGCCTTTCGTCTTCGTCCAGCAATGTCCCGTTCTTCCGGTGATGCTCGTACAGAGGGGTGCCCGGAATGGGCGTGTAGAGCATGAACTGGTGGAACACCGTGTCATGGCTCACCGCGTAATCGATGACGGCGTCCATGTTTTCAGGAGTGTGGCTCTCGAGCCCGATGATAGTGGAGCCCAGGACGCGGATGCCGTGGGACTGCAGCTCACTGACAAGCAACCGGGTGTCGACGCCGCTGAGCTTCTCATACGAGCTCTCCTTGCCTTCCAGGCCCATCCACACCCAGGAGATGCCCAGGCGCACCAGCTGTTCGATCGAATATGACTTGAGCACCCTTCCTGACGAGAAGACGAACAGAGACCACGACTTCCCCTTTTCCTCCATGAGCTCGAGCAGCCTCAGGGCCCGCCTCCGATGCAGGAGAAAGTTCTCGTCCATGACAAAGAACGACTGAACGCCGTGAGCGGTCTCCAGATCGTGCATGACCTTGAAGAGCTCGTCGCCCGTCTCGTAGAAGTTGACGAACCTGCCCTTGCCGCCGAACAGGGCGGAGGTGGAGCAGAAGTTGCAGCCCACGGGGCATCCCACCGAGGGGATCAGGACCGCGGCCGTCGTCCTGGGATCGTCCCTGAGGCCGATGCCCAGGATCCGGGTACCGAACCCTGAGAGCTCGTAGGGATGCCTGACCGGCGCGTTCTCGTCCAGCCCCAGGTACCGGCGGAACCAGCGAACGCCGTCGCCCCGGCAGATATGATCGGCGTCGATCCTGTTCTCGAGGCCGGGCATGTTCGCTATGTGGCCTCCGACCACGATCACGGCGCGGGGGAGGTGCGCGCGGATCATCCGGCACATCTTCGCCACCTTGCCGATGTTGGGCATGATGGCGCTGATGCCCACGATATCGTAGGAGTTCTCCGAGATCTCTTCCTCGAAGCGCTTCAGGTCGGGAAAATCCAGCAGCGTGCAGGGCGCGTCGATATTCTCCTTCATGAGAATGAGCCCGAAGGATCGGTGGAACATGCGCAGTGAAAAGGGCCCCTGCTCGCGGGTGACCTGGTTGTGGTAGAGCTCCATGGGGTTGACGGCGCGGCTGCCGTACTCGTCGTCCTGCGCGAACGGCCCGAACACGCTGGTGAGGAGGATGTTTGCCTGAGATCCGAGAGGATGGACCGGGGTGCCGGAATTCATGGGTGCTCTCCTTTTTCGAATGTGCTAGCGAAAGGCTTAGTGCACACCGGCATGAGGCACAACCTGAAATGTAGGGATTCAAAATAGAATTACATATCGATCACAGTAGTTTTACATTCCTCCTGCACGCTGCGGCACTTCGGCCGAACCGGAGGGCGGACGCGCGCCGCTCTCCCGGGCGCCGCCCGGGGGCCTCGCACCGGATCACGAGGCGGCGGCCGTCACTCGCTCTGCCTCGCAGGCCCCATGCCCGGAAGCATGGCACGCCCGTGCAGGAAGCGGCTTTGCAGTCAGGGGGTATTCATGCCCGGCAGATCGGCGGGAGGGGCTGAAGGCCCGTCGTTGACAAAGATCCTGCGCAGGAAATCCCCGACCTTTCCGAAACCGGATCGGGATGTGCTCTCCCGTTCCCCAGACCGGGCGTTTCCCGGGGCCGCTCCTCCGGCATCATCCGTCCGGGCCGGAGACACTTCAGAGGAATCCTCTCGAGAGGCGCCGGATAGCTCTTCCCGGCCCTCGCGCCCCGAGACATCCGGCGCCCCCTCCCCGTCCCTGATCTCTTTGAGAAGATCATGATCGATGATGCTCAGGAGCATGTGGTTCTTGTTGAAATTGATCTTCAGGACCTTCCGGATGCCGGTCTGTTCCCACCGGTACTGCTCGGCCCGCAGATACTCGAAGGATGCGGCGAACGAGGTGGGGCCGAAGAGGTCCCGGCAGGCCTGCCTGAGCGCGAGGAAATTCCCGCTCTGAAGTCCCGGCTCTTCGCCTTCGCGGATCTCCGCCGGGGCCTCGATGCACACCTCGGTAAAGTGTTTTCTGAAGGTCCGGTAGGTGATGGAGGAGACCCGGGCCTCCCCCATGCTCAGGTCATCGCCGCTTCGCGCATATGAGCAGAATGCGCCTTCACAGGAAATGAGGCGCATCTCGGGGTGTGTGGAGAGGTCAGTGCCCCAGGGGATGCCGCGGAACCCCTCCTCGTCTGCGGCCGATGCGGCCGGCGGCATGCCGACGATCAGGATAAAGAGAGCCAGAAAAAGCCTTGGCGTGTGTGTGCTCTTCATGTCGTGTTCTCCTTGGTGTACGGGAGCTTTCCATCCCCCTTATCACATCGCCCGCGCCGGGCATAATCCTTTCTGGCATTATTAGGCCTGAGCGGCCGCATTCACCGGGATGAAAATGCCGGGCATTCCATGTACTGACATGCGCAGGATTTCTGTTTGATATCTGAAGGCTTGTCCGCTAAAAGGATCGTAGCGTTCAGCACCCGCGCAGCATAACCCGCAGAAAGGAGGGCTCTCATGGCCAAGATGAATGCGAGGGTCCGGGCCCTGTTCGAGGGCCAGGCGATCGTTTCCCTGGCGACCGCATCCGCCGGAGGCGTTCCCAATGTCGTGCCCGTCGGGGCAAAGAAGGTTCTAGACGATGAAACCGTCCTGATCTCGGATCAGTATTTCCGGAAAACCCTCGCCAATCTCAAGGAAAACCCGAAGGCGGCCCTGAGCTTCTGGGATGCCGGGACAGCCGAGTCGTACCAGATCAAGGGCACCGTGACCATCGAGACCTCGGGCAGGATTTTCGAAGAGACGGCTGCCTGGATCGAGGAGATGTCCCGTGCCAGGAACCGCCCGCTGAAGTCCAAGGGAGCGCTCGTCTTCAAGATCCACGAAATATACTCGAACGTGCCGGGGCCCGATGCAGGGGCCAGGATCGCCTGAACGGAAGAGAGGGCCGTACCGTGCTGCCTCCCGCCTCGATCTCCGGCTTTTCCCGCCGTCCTTTTGCCTTCCCTGTCTGGAGCTGCATGACGCCATGATGAACGGCCGGTCGAGCATCGGGGGACACAGAGCCGCGGATGTCAGGTTCGTTGACAGCCACTGCCATCTCGATATGGTGCAGATCTTCGACAGCGAGGCGATTCCCTGGATGAAGGAAGCCGGCTGCCTGCCGGTCTCGTGGAGCTTCTGCGGCCGGGTCGATACCGCCGACGATCTGAAAACATACTTCGTCGGGCAGAAAGACGCGATCGCCCGGCTCAACCGTGAAGGACTGCGGTGTTATTACCTCTGCGGCGTCCACCCCCGCAACATCCCGCCCGATCTCGCCCCTTCGCAGGTCCCGGAGCTCCTGCTGCCCTGTCTCGACGACCCTTTCTGCCTCGGCATCGGCGAAATCGGGCTGGAGACGGGAAGCGGCCGGGAGAAGCAGATCCTCCGTGCGCATCTGGACATGGCGGAGGAGGTGGTGAGGCGCGGCAAGGTGTTCGGCATTCACACCCCGAGGCGCGATAAAAAGGCCGTAACGGAAAAGATTCTGGACATGCTCAAAGACTATATACGCCACCGCAGGAGCATCGTGGTCGACCACTGCACCGGAGAAACCATCGCTTCGGTGCTCCGGATGGGGCTGTGGGCGGGGATCACCATGAGTCCGGAGAAAACCCGGGTTCATGACCTCATCCGGATCATTCACGCTCACGGCGGGGATACGGGGAGAATCATGCTCAACACCGATTCGGGCGCATCATATCACCGGGACCTCTCTGTCCTGGTCAGTGAGGAGTCGATCGGCAAGGCCGCACGGGCCGCGCTGCTCAGGGAAAACGCCCTGGTGTTCTATCGTCTCGCATGAAGACTGCGAATCGAGTAAGTTAATGATATTATATATGAATTAACCGTGTTTGAACGCGGAAGGGAAAAACGACAAGAAACAATATCGAAGTGAATGTGAATATCCGCCGCCCCATCGCATCGTGAAATCCGCCAGGCACCGATAAGTGCCCAATACATTTGACTCCGGCATGCAAACAGTGTATAAAGCTCCCGTGGATCAAAACATCCTGACCTCATCTGTGAGAAATACCGAATCTTGCAGCTCCTGCTGCTCCTATTATTATCTCTACCCCGGCTGTTAAACCGGGGAAAAATAGAACGTTCTCATCGCGAATACCTGTGTTTTTTCAATCCTGAAAAAGCTTCCGCCGTTGCGGGACAGCACAATGCACCATCGCATGCCCTGACGTCAGCGGACAACCAGAACCCTTAAAAGGAGCGGCAATGAAGACATCACTCGAAGCGGAACACGGCACCGGCCCGAGCGGCTCGTGCAGGGCTTGCGGCGCCGCCTTCGTCCTGAGGGGCAGAAACACCATGTTCTACTGATCTCCCGAACATCACACCGGACTCCGGGCAGCCAGCGACGAAAACCACCACAGAAAAAAACGGAGGAAACAAACACATGAATATCAGCTTGTCAGGCGGAAGAGTGCTTCCGGTAGAAATGCACCAGGTAAGAATCGTACAGAGAAAATCACTCCCCAACATCGATCAGAGGCTCAAGGCGATCGAGGAGGCCGGCTACAACACCTTCGGCCTGCGCACCAGGGACATATTCATGGACATGCTTACCGACAGCGGCACCAATGCAATGAGCGACAACCAGCTCGCGGCCATGATGGTCTCCGACGATGCGTATGCTGGGTCCGAGAGCTTCTACCGGCTCAAGGACGCAGTCGCGGAGGTCTTCGGATTCGGACATGTTCTGCCGGTCCATCAGGGCCGTGCGGCCGAGCACCTGCTGGCAAAGGTGTTCGTGAAGCCGGGCAATGTCATTCCCATGAACTACCACTTCACCACGACCAAGACCCACTTCGAGCTGGAAGGCGGCAGGGTGGTCGAGATCTGCACGGACGAGGCGTTCAATACGCAAAGCAGCGAGCCCTTCAAGGGCGACCTGGATCTCGCGAAGCTCGAAGAGACCATCGCCGCCCACGGCCCGGACAACATATCGTTCGTCCGGATGGAGGCGACCACGAACCTGATCGGCGGCCAGCCCTTCTCTCTGGGCAATCTCAAGGCGGTCAGGGAGATCACGTCCCGTCACGGCATCATCCTGGTCGTGGACGGCAGCCTGATATCGGAAAACGCCTACCTGATCAAACAGCGGGAAGAGGCATACAAGGATGCATCCATACAGGATATCATCCGCGAGATCTGCGGCCTCTCCGACCTGTTCTACCTCTCCGGCAGGAAGAGCTGCAGCGTCCGGGGCGGGTTCATCGCAACGAACGATGCACTAATCCACGGGAGGATCATGCCTCTGCTTCCCGTGTTCGAGGGATTCCTCACCTACGGCGGCATGTCGACCAAGGAGATCGAGGCCATGGCCGTGGGCATTCGCGAGATGACGGACCTTGACGTCGCGGGCGCTTCGGTGGAGCTGATCCGGTACTTCGCCGGCCGGCTCATCGATAACGGGGTGCCGGTGGTCACGCCCCCCGGAGGCCTGGCCTGCCACGTTGACGCGATGAGGTTCGTGCCGCACATCCCGCAGACGCAGTACCCTGCCGGGGCGCTGGCCGCGGCCATCTACCTGTGCTCGGGCATCAGGAGCATGGAGCGGGGCACGATATCCATGGACCGCGACAGAGACGGCAACGAAGTGCCGTCCGACCTGGAGCTGGCTCGTCTCGCCGTGCCCAGAAGGGTCTACAGCGTCTCTCACGCTGAGTACGCGGCAGACCGCCTGGCGTGGCTTCTCAGGCACCGTGATCTGATTCAGGGGCTCGAGTTTGTGGAAGAGCCTCCGATGCTGCGGTTCTTCATCGGTAGGCTCAAGCCGCTCGGCAACTGGGGAGAGCGTCTCGCGCAGGCGTTCAGAGACGACTTCGGCTCCCGGTTCTGAAGAGCGGAGCGCATTGATCGCGGCGGGCGGGCATCACGGGGCGCCTGCCCGCTGATTCAGCAGATATGCCGGAAGCTCCTCACGCCGGCCACCCGGTCGTCGATCCGGCCGTATCCGCCCCGGACGGCCCGGCCTGTCCCAAGGTTTTCCATCACGACGGCGCCAGTCGCGGAGGAGTCTCCGCCTTACCCGTTCGCCTGCTTTGCGGAGAGATCGGCGCCTGCTCCCGTCCGCCCCTCATCTCCAGCCGCGGGGGTCTGCCGCAGGTAAAAGGCCTGGTGTGTCTCCTGCGATAAGGGGGCTCTCCTCTTCCTGAACACGGTTATGACGACCGCGCCGACGAAGACCGACACAATGGTCGGTATGGCGATGTGGATGCCGTACGGGCTCCCCAGGACTGACCAGACGATCATGACGATGAACCCCAGGACGAGGCTGAAGAACGCGCCGTCTTCCGATACCCGGCGGGCGCCGAGATACGCAGCGCTCAGCAGCAGGACGGCTATGCCGCAGCGCAGGGTGAATGCCCAGAAGATTGCCTTGAGCAGATCATACAGAAGGATGCCGATGATGAGCCCGGCCGCGATGAGAGCGGCTGACAGGAGCCTGCTCAAGAGAAGCATCCGGCTGTCCGACTCGTGCCTGTTTATATAGACCGAGTAGATGTCGCGCATGATGATCTGGGTCGGAGCCAGAAAGCACAGCGGCCCGGTCGATATGACCGCGGCCAGGATGCCGCACAGGGCGATTCCCGCCACCACGGGGTTGAGCTCAAGAATCATGGCAGGCCCGGCGGTCAGCCCGTAGGGGAGCTCGCTCCCGAAGTGCACCCGTGCGCACATGCCCACCAGCACGTACACCACCCCGATGGGGATGATGAGCGCCGACGCGATCCAGGTGCCCCCGACCGCGGCCTTGGTGTCTTTTGCGGCGAATATCCCGGTGACGGCCGCCTGCGCGGCAAAGCAGGCGAACACGGTCGAGAGGACCTCTCCGGACCACGTGACCGGGCTGATCGACCCGAAGCTCCAGAACGACGGGGGCAGCCCGTGCACCAGCATGCGCAAGCCCTCGATGGCAGACCCGCCGATGAGACGCAGCGAGAAGAACAGGGCGCAGGCCATGCCTGCGAATATGACGATGCACTGGATGAAGTTGACCAGTGCGATCGAATGGAGACCCCCGGCGACCACGATGAGCAGGAAAACCAGCGCCGAGAGGAGATCGGCGAGCCACTTGTCCACCCCCAGGAGAGACGTGAGCAGAGCCCCTCCTGCAATGATCTGGGTGATGCCCAGGGTGAAATAGGCCAGCGCGATGAAGATCGAAGACGCCAGCCGCGTTTTTTCGTCGAAGAGTCTGCCCATGACCTCGGGAACCGTCACGGCGCCCATCCTCCTGAACCGCGCGGCCATGGTGAAGGCAAGGGCGAAGAGCGAGATCCCGATCGATATGGGGTAGAGCCAGGCGACGATGCCCTCGGTGTAGCCGCGCTGGCTCACGCCGATGGTGGCGCCTCCCCCGAGCCAGTCGCCGAGGATGATGACCAGCACCATGAACATGGGAAGCTGCCGCCCGGCGGCAAGAAAGTGATCGGCCCCGAGCCGCCTGCGCAGAACGACGTTCGCGACAACGAGCGTCAGCACGACATAGGCGATGAGAATGGCGATGGGAACTGCATGAAGCTGCATCATGGGTGCCCCCTTCTCCAGCGAAATCGAATTCAAGCAGTCGAAGATAATAGCTGTTATTTATACAGATCTTGCATCTTCCTGTCAAAGCAGTCCTGGTGTTCGGAGGGAATAAGGTGCGCCCGATCCCTGATCGAATACGTGATGACGGATCCTTACTTTCGATTGGGGCCGACTCTGAACCGCCTTACCTCTCACACAGAGCTGTGTATGGAACGGCTGGGCCGCTCATGAACCGATCTCGGAAGGGAAAGGGCGGATTTTTTCTGAAATAAATCCGCCCCTTTTTTCGGATCACAGTTTCTGCTGAATCCTCGCCCATACGTCCCGCACATCCATGGGGACGAACCCCGGCTTGCCGAAGAGCTCTTTTCCGAGCTCGTAGATGGTTTCATTATACGGAGCCTTTATCCGGTTCTGCCGGGCAAGCTTGAGGATGTATCCGGTCAGCGAGTCGAGCTCGGAGTCTGTCCCCCCGCGCTGGATGATGTCCTGGCTCATGCTGGACATGACCATCTTCGCCACATTCTTTTTGAACAGTGGCCGGGTGAGAGCCGTCGGAAGAAGGGCGGAGGCCTTCAGAAGGATCCACGGGGGCATGCCGCCCAGCTTGCACTCTCTGAACCCGGTGGCCTTTACGATCCGAACCCCCTCGTAGAGGGTGTTGCTGAGAATTTTCTGGAAGGCGTCGAAATCCGATATCTCCCTGAACCCGTGGCCCACCAGGGTCGTCACGGGGTTGGTGAGGTTGACCACGATCTTCGAATGCGCCGCATCCTGGAGATGATCGGTGACCACGGTTTCCACGCCCCGGCCGAAGATCTCGGCAACGGCGTTCATCTCGGTCTGAAGGGAGTTGTCGGGCGTTCCCAGAACCAGCGGCCCCCGCTTCTGGTATCCTACGACTACCGGTTTGTCCATCCACGCATTGTAGCTGACGATGCAGTAGATCACACGGGAGAAGTACTTGGGCAGGATCGACTGATTGTCTATCCCGTTTGCCATGGATACGATGATGACGTCGTCTTTCGTGTTGTCCTTGATCAGCCTGGCAACCGACTCGAGGCTGTAGTTCTTCACGCCGATGACGACCACATCCATCTGTTTCAAATCCGAGAGGTCTTCGATCACCTTGACCCGGACGTTCGCCGTCGTCTCTTCCTTGCTGTCTCCCTGATAGAGCGTGATGCCATCCGATTTCAGCGCCTCGAGTATTTTCCCCTGGTCGATGAAGTATGTCTCCTCATGGAAGGGGGCGACCCAGCCGCCTACGGAAGCGCCGATGGCGCCGGTCCCGAAGAACGCGATCTTCAGATCTTTGGCCTCGATCTTCACACTGGCCTCGTCATCCAGGGTGTAGCCGCTCACGTGAATCGTCCGCGCCCAGTTCTGCGCCTGCTCGTTGGGCAGATCGAAGCAGGACGACATGTGCTCGGCATAGCGCGTCTGGAAGGGGACTTCTTCGATCTCGAGCCTTTTGAGCATCGGGGCGAACGAGGTGTCGCCCAGCTCGATATAGGGGGCATCCGCCTTCGCGTTCTTTTTCAGGAGAAGCTGCATGTTTTTCTTAACGTTGAAGGTCGCCTTGAAGTCTGTCCGGCTCTGGAGCAAACGTCCGTCGAGCTGAGAGTACAGGTAGGAGCTTACATCGAACTCGGTGGGGTCGCCCTCTGTGGGGATGCGAAGGGACAGGTACACCTCGCCGCTTGAATCCATGGCCTTCACGATGCAGTCTCCCGCCTCGCGATATATGTCGATGTCCTGCGTCACCTTGGGCAGGCCCCAGATCTTTCTGCCCCGGATGGTGTTTTCCTTCGAGGTGACCGGCATCCCCGCGATATAGTACCCGAACCGGCTGAAGAAATTGGTGATCATGGGCAGAACAGGGACATTGAAGGCCGGATCGACCATGACCGGGATGGCGATGGCGATCTCGTTGTACGGCCGCACTCCCATGACCTTTTTATACTCGTAGCAGGAGAAGGCCACCAGTGCACGCCCCTTCGGCATTCGTACGGGTACGATCTCAGGGCTCAGCTGCTCTCTCAGCAGGGCCGCGGCTTTCTCGTAGGAGCACATGAACACGGCCATGGCGCAGGACACGTCGCCGTAGAATGTGGGGAACAGATAATCCTTGGTCACCCCGCCGATCATCTCCAGAGGCTGCCGCGCCTTGCGCAGGGTGAAGCGCTGATAAAAATCGCCCTGGAACTCGCTTCGATTATCCAGCATCTCTTCAGGTACATCCCACGTTGCCTTCATAGAGCGCCTCCTTTGCTTTATGACCGAAGGTCATAATAATTGTGGCAATCACCTTCCTCCATGTGTACGCCGGGAAGTGTGCCGGTTGGCCCAGTCAATAATATGACCATCGGTCATAAATGGCAAGCAAAATCAGTCGCAGCTGAAGAAACGCTTCAGGAAATCGCTCAGCATATTTTTCGCCTCCTGGGGAGAAGAGAAGTGTTCTTCGATCAGGGCCTTGTAGCAGACATCCAGGATAATCCCCAGGACGACCTTGGTATAGAGCTCGAAGTCCTTGATCTTATAGTCTTCGTACTGATTCAGATAATTGAGGATGATCTCGGAAAAGCCCTGGATGGTCCGACGCGTCGATGGGTATGTCCTGCCGCTGTGGAGGTTCTTCCGCAGCTCGACGAGCAGCATCCTGTTCCGGGAAAAATAGTCGATGATTGCCTCCGAGAGGATGATGATCTTGGGTACATTCTGGAAGGGGATGATGACCTGGTCGAGGAATTCTCTCGTGTACCGGCTGATGATGGTGTCCACGAGATCGTCCTTGTCCTTGAAATACAGGTAGAACGTTCCCTTGGCGATCCCCGCCTTTTTCACGATCTCGCTGATCGATGTTTTTTCCACGCCGTTGGTTTGGAACAGGCCGGCCGCACACTCTTCGATCGTGTCGCGCGAGGTGGTCTTGTCCCTTCCGCGGGCGCCCTTGGGTTTGCCGCCCTTGTGTTCTCCCATGTCTGATTCAATGCCTTCCCTGTTGATATCTCTATATTGCTTAGCACACTTTGCTCTCCGAATGAAGACAACACGGCCGGCATGAGTGCAGCCCGTGCATATCGAACCGGTGAGGATCCCGGTATCCGCACATCCGTTCCCTGCAGAAAAATGCAGCGGGAAAGCCCATTTCTGTCGGTTCTCGCCGCAGGGGGCAGGTCGGCGTCCGGCATAACCAGGAAAAGCACAAATCCGCCCCCCGAATTCCTGCGGGCAGCCGGGAAACGTACGAGAACTCCCGGCCGCCCGGATTCATACGGTCTACCTCCCGATCAGGATCTCGCACCCGCCTCTGGGATCGTCGGTGTGGGAATTGGCCGTTCCCACCACCAGCCCCCTGATTTTGCCCTCCTGCACGGACACGAGCCTGCGGAACCCCATGTTGTTGGGGTTGTTGAAGCCGTTTATCGTCACCGGCACCCAGACAATGCCGTCACGGGTCTTCCACAGATCCGCACCGCCGAAGGCCTTCAGCATGAACTCTATCAGCGGCGACAGCACCGATGTATTCCCTGAGTCGATCGAGTCCTTCAGCCGCTTGATGACATTGCGCTGCTGGGAGTTCAGCGCGCCCTGGTTCAGATCATCCAGCCGCGCCCTGAGCTGCGCGAGGGGCGAGTCTTCTCCCAGGGCCGAGATGTCGGCATCGGGCTGGCTCAGCAGCGTCTTGGCGGCCATCAGGAGGATCGAGGTTTCGTCAAAGGTGGCCAGATAGAGCCATTTGTTGTGCACGCACATGTGCCAGACATAGACGTTGAGCGGATTCCCGAATCCCGCGGGCCAGCGGCTCAGGGGGACTCGGGACTTCGGCCAGCCGGGAAGCGGGTCGGTCGGTTTGTATGCGCCGACAATGAGTTGGGCCCTGTCGTTCTTGTCCAGCCTGATGACGTCAAAGGCCCTGATCCCCACCGGCTGATTGTTTTTGAGGACCATGCCGCCTCCCACGGCGGTGCCGATGTAGAGATGCTTTCCAAAGGCCTGCATGGTCATTCCCCACTGGTTGTAGGTGTCGCCGAACCCCTCTTTGATGACGCATGTCCACAGGAGCATACCGTTTTCCAGGCACGTTCCGTCGGTCTTCCACACCTCGAATCCGGTGTTGAAATTGACGGTGGATGCATACAGACATCCGTTGAACTCGGCCAGATAGGGTATCTCCACATTGTCGGGATTGCCGAATCCCGGCTCGCTCACATGCTCCCAGTATCCGTCTGCACAGGGATTGAAGCGGTAGACGACCCCTATGCCCGCCCCCGCCGGGGCGTCGCCGGGAAGCGATGCGCTGAGAAAGAGCTCGCCGTTCCACTCCAGCAGCCCCCGGGGATTGGTCGCACCCTCGAGGCTCCCGGTTATATTCTCCCAGGTTTTGCCGTCGTACGACCGGAGAACGCTTATCCACGGCATGTTCGGCACCCAGGTGCCGATGCCGAGCGCGAATACGGCCCCGTCATAGACCGCCAAGGTGCGATATCCGTATGCCTCCGGGTAGTATCCCTCGACCTCAGGCGGAGGAGGCAGCAGCGGGTTCGGTTCAATGGGGAGCCGTCCGTAGAAAACATCCGACGTATGGACACACGACCACTTCCCGCTGCTGTACCGCCAGATCTCCCCGCGGAACTCGTCCGCCCACACATCGTCGCCCCATGTCTGAGACGCCGGAGGCGCGAACAGGTCGCCGAGGCCCGGAACGAGATCCCCCATCTGCTGCATAAGGCTCCACATGTGATGCCGGTTTGTGCCTACGATGAGATCCCCGTCGAAGCAGACGATCGACCACGCATAGCTGTTGGCCGTATCACCGAACCCGTTGACGGCGAGCCTTTCGAAGTCGCTCTGCCTCAGGCCTATGAGGCTTTCCCATGTGTAGGAGTACGCTGCAGGAGCGGAAAGGACCATCATGGCGAGACCGGCCAGAACAATACACACCGATTTTCCTGTCACATTCATACTCAACCTCCTCAGTTTCACTGGATTACGAACTCGAAGACGCGCGGATCACGGCTCGTCAGGTCTGCAGGCAAAGGAAAGTGTCGGGCAGGGCTGTATATCGTGAGGCATTGCCCATACGGAGTCGCTGTGTGCAGCACAATGGCATCGGAGGCGCTTCATGGGGCAGAAGACCCGCCCGATCTATGAAGGACCTGTCGTGATCTCTTATGAATGGTAATATTACGTTCTCACCGATACACAAGGGTGAAGGAATAAATGAAGACGAGAATACCTGCTTTCCCTTAAAAAATGAACCAGGAGGATATTTTCGATCTCGGCCGCTCTGCCGACCAGGCACGGTATATCCGGAATATCCTGCACTTAAGCCTTTGTAAACACGAAGACCGCCGTTTCCAGGTCTTCGTCTTCGGAAACATCGACTGTCAGCGTGTTCCCGCTCAATTCATAGGGGAACTCATCTATATCCCCGGGCTCATCGGCGCATTCCGTGCCGTCCCGGCTGGTGAGTGTGGCCGTGACCTTGGATGCAGTGGCGCTGTACGTGTAGACCTCCACACAGTCCATCTCCGATGTAACGGTCATTCTTGTATTCGTGAACACCCATGTCAGCCAGACTCCTTCTGCGGGGGCATCTCCATTGATTGTTGACAAACGCCATGTTCCCACCAGAGACCCGGTGTCTGATTTTCCACCCTCGCTGGCGGCTGCGTCGCCGTCTCCCCCCTCCTCCCCACAGCCGATGACGAGAGCAAGTATGATAAGAACGAGGAGCAATCTGAAGATACGGGCAGCCTGATCGATATGCATAGAAACCTCCTTGCACTTGCACAATGAACTCTCGACAAAGCAAAGACTCAACCGAACGATGCTGTGATTATAACCGCAATAATTCAATTACAGATAAAATATATTCATGCATTACTCAAAATCAAATCCTCCACTCCACTGGAGATGGGGACGCCCCTGACTGCCCATTGATTTATCGACAGTTTCCCGGTATGTGGATCAGGAAGAGGCGCAGTCCGAAAGCCGGGCTGCGTGCGGGCTTTCCATTTCTCGGCCTGGGGGGCTGCTCCAAGATCCTCCGGGCGGTAAAAAATACATCAGGAAAGGATGGTCACATGGTAAGAGTAGGATTTATCGGCTGGCGGGGCATGGTCGGTTCGGTCCTCATGGACCGGATGACCGCGGAAAAGGATTTCAGAGGATTCGAGCCCGTGTTCTTCACTACCTCCCAGGTGGGGCAGAAAGGCCCTGCCGTCGGTCTCGACACCCCCCCCTTGAAAGATGCGTACGACATCAAGGAGCTGAAGACTGCTCAAATCATCGTGACGTGCCAGGGAAGCGACCACACCAAGAAGGTGTATCCCGAGCTCGGGAAGGCCGGATGGAACGGCTACTGGATCGACGCCTCGTCCGCCATGCGCATGCAGGACGACAGCATCATCGTGCTCGACCCGGTCAACCGCCCCGTCATCGACAGGGCGCTCAAGAAGGGTATCAAGAACTATATCGGCGGCAACTGCACCGTGAGCCTCATGCTCATGGGGCTGGGCGGGCTGTTTCACCACGGGCTGGTTGAGTGGCTGACCTCCATGACCTACCAGGCGGCCTCCGGCGCGGGCGCCAAGAATATGCGCGAGCTCATCGAGCAGATGGCCTTCATCAGCGGGAAGTCGAAGGACCTCCTCGACGACCCGGCGTCCGCGGCCTTGGTCCTCGACAAGCGTGTGCTGGGCGCCATGCACGACAAATCGTTTCCAAAGGCGAACTTCGGCTTCCCCCTTGCGGGAAGCGTCCTTCCCTGGATCGATTCGGCCCTGGAAAACGGCCAGAGCAGGGAGGAGTGGAAAGGCTACGCCGAGACCAACAAGATCCTCGGCACGAGAAAGCCCATTGCGGTCGACGGCATCTGCGTGCGGGTGGGCGCCATGCGCTGCCACTCCCAGGCGCTGACCATCAAGCTCAAGAAGGATGTGCCCATAGACGAGATCACCGACATCATCCGCAACGACAACGACTGGGTGAAGGTGGTCCCCAACACCAAGGAGGAGACGCTGAAGCACCTGACGCCCGCCGCAGTGACCGGCAGGCTCGACGTGCCGGTGGGAAGGATCCGCAAGCTCAACACGGGCCCGAAATTTCTCACCTGCTTCACTGTCGGCGACCAGCTCCTCTGGGGTGCTGCCGAGCCCATCCGCCGGATGCTGAAAATCGCGCTGGAATATATTTCGTAAGATCCCCCGGGCGAAAAAGCAAAAAAAGAGGACGGCAGGCGCGAGCCGCCGTCCCCTTCTTCTCACCGCCGGGCTTGGATGCGCCCGCTCCTACACCTTCTCTTTCCTCTTCTTGAGATCGAGCGCGGTCCTGATGCCTTTTTCCCTGATCACCTTGATCTTCAGACCTGTCTCCGTGAGCTTGAAAAAGCGCTTGCCGTATTTCCTGAGCCTGCGCTCGTCGATCTCGAAGCCCAGGCCGGGCCGGGTGAACGGGGCCAGCCTCCCCTCTTTGTCCGGGATGATGGGGTCGATGATGCCCTCCCGGAATTCGGGGATCCACGACGGCTCCTCGAGGGGATACTCCAGGGGCAGGGTGTTGCCCCGGTCGGCCAGCACCATGTTCCAGTTGATATAGAAGCCGATGCCGTTGGTCCAGGTGTGCGGACTGTAGAGGCGCTGTTTCTCCCTGCAGGTGTCAATCACCTTCTTCACCTGGGCGATGCCGCCCGCAAAGGTCGCGTCCGGCTGGTAGACATGGAAGCAGTCCTTCTCGAACATGATCTTGATCTCGTCCCAGCCGTAGTTGAGCTCGGCGCCCGAGATCTTGACCTTTGAAAACTTCTTGAGCTCTGCGTTGCCGTCGTAGTCCCGGGAATCGAGCGGCTCCTCGAGCCAATCGATCCGGTTGTCCCAGCAGGCTGCAGCGAAGTCCCTGGCGCGGGCCAGGTCCCAGGCGGGAATCTTGTCCACGATGGTGACGAGCCATCCCTGGTTCGCGTCCACTCCCAGGGCCATGGCGTCACCGATGCCCTTGCGCACCACCTCGATGTGCCGGATGTCTTCGGAGAGGGTGGTGTTCTTCACGCGCAGCTTGGCGGTCTTGTACCCCCGCTCCTTCATGGCCAGGAGCTCGTCCACACGGCGGTGGGGGTCGTGCATCTCGCCTGTGGAGAGATAGACGTCTATGGGCCGAGCGCTTCCCCCCAGGAGCTCGTAGACGGGCTTGCCCTCTTTCTTGCCGATGATGTCCCAGCAGGCCGGCTCGATCCAGAAGTTCCTCCATCCGAGATAGCCTGCCTGCTTGAGCAGGCCCTGCACCTGATCGATGTCGGTCGGGTCGGCGCCGATGAGGTATCCGCCGATGAGATCTCCGAGCCCCTGTCGCTCGACGCCCATGGCCGCGCCCGCCGAGTAGCCCGTGATCCCTTCGTCGGTGACGATCTTGATGAGTGTGAAGCGGTTGTGCGTCTGGGGGTAGCCCGGAATCCAAGTGGGCCAGAAAGTCACGCGCAACGGTACGGACACATGGTAGAGCTCGATTGCCTTGATCTTCATACATCCTCCTCTTGTTATATGATATCTCCCGGCATCCTTCTTCCGGGCCTCCCCTCCCTCCTCCCTCCAGGGCCCCCGCAAAGCGGGCCGGACAGAAAGGCCTCAGAAGAGGGCGTAATCAAAAAACTGCTCCATCCCTGCAGCAGAGCTATCGGGAGGCTCATTCGCCGTTCGACCGCCGTACGCTCCGCCGAAGGCTACTGCTGGACAGGGCCGAAGCCCTTGCGCCGCAGCAGGCTCAGGATGCCGTCATCCCCCACGAGATGGCCTGCACCCACGATCACCAGGGTATCGCCCCTGGCCTTCATGAGCTCCTCCAGGTGGGACACCCACTGCTCGTTCCTCTCGGTGAAGAGGTCTTTTCTGACCTTCGGATGCTCGTTCAGGCTGATGCTCACGATCTCTTCCAATGCCCGGACATCTCCGCTCTTCCACGCGGCCGCCAGGACGGCGGACTTCTCCCGGATTACCTCGAGCTCTCTGAGAGCCTGCCTCAGAAACTCTTCCTGTAGGTCTTCGGGCATGCCCGCGAGAAGATCCACCTGAAGCCGGGCCGACTCCAGAAAAACCCTCTCCTTGCCGTCTTTCTTCGCCCTGGCGGCATAATGCGCATCAATGCCGTTCTCGGGGCTGAAACCCATGCGGGCCATCTCCATGGCGCTCAGGCTCACGGCACACAGCCAGGGCCTGAGCCTCTGGAGCTTTGCGATGTCCAGGCCGGCCGCATGCGCCTTTTCCTCGAGGAGCCTGCAGGTGTCTTTCGAAATATGGTCTTTCAGGGTCGTGTCGCCTGTGTATGTGCCGCGCTCGACGAGCTCCTTTTGCATCTCCGTGCCTGCGGTCTCCTCCTGGTCCGCCTCGAACACCACCCGGACGCTTTTTGCGTAGGCCTGCTCGATGCGGTCGTCCAGAGGGTATGCGTCATCTTTGAGCGCGTGTATGGAGCCCAGCAGGTGCAGAGTGCCCTTTTCCCCGGCCACCGACCAGAGAAAAATCCGGCCCTTCTCCCAGGCCTCTGCCCGGCCCGGGTCAGCCCAGGCCATCGTGAAGACCGCCGCCAGGGAGATCACCGCCGCTCCGACGGAGAAGACTATCCTGCCACCGGCTCCCCGGGCCATCACTCCCGCTCGCTCCCCGAGATCATGACCACCGACTGGGCATGCTTGTCCTGCGTGACCCGGGTATAAGGCGGCACGTCGCTGGTGAGCCAGACGTTTCCGCCGATGACCGAGCCCTTTCCGATGCGGACCCTGCCCAGGATGGTGGTGCCGGAGTAGATGATCACGTCGTCCTCGACGATGGGGTGGCGGGGAATTCCCTTGACCAGCCTGCCGGACTCGTCCTTGGGGAAGCTCACCGCGCCCAGGGTCACGCCCTGGTAGAGCCTGACGTTGTTCCCGATCTCGCAGGTCTCTCCGATGACCGTGCCCGACCCGTGGTCGATGAAGAACCGCTCGCCGATAACCGCCCCGGGGTGGATGTCGATACCGGTCTGGGAGTGGGCCATCTCGGTGATGATGCGGGGAATGATCTCCACACCCAGGCGGTGAAGCTCGTGGGCGATGCGATAGTTGGTCATGGCCTTGATGCTGGGATACGAGAAGATGGTCTCGCCGATGCTCCTGGCCGCCGGATCACCCTCGTATGCGGCCATGACGTCGGTCGCAAGGAGCTTTCTGATTCCGGGGATCGCGGCGATGAACTCCCGGGAAAGGTTCCGCGACTTTTCCTCGCACTCCATGCACGCCTGCCAGTAGGTGATCTCACATGAGAACCCGTAGCCCCTCTTGATCTGCTCGGAAAGGAGTCTCTCAGCCTTCTCCAGGTGGTTGCCGAGGATATAGGGCATGCTTTCGAGCGACATCTCCGAGTCGCTGAAATATGCGGGAAAGAGCACTGTGCGGAGATGCTCCACAAACTCGGTCAGGGCGTCGAGAGAGGGCATGACCTTGTCCTGCGCGGGTTTCTGATAGACCAGCTCGTAGGACTCGGGCCTGCACAGCTCGTTCACCACCTTGTGGATCGTCTTCTCGGTCCTGATGAGATCCATCTGCCTGTCGCGTTCCATGAACGACCTCTTCTCTGAGCGTCTTTCTGATTCGCCCCTGCCCCGCTCATTCGGGGAAAAGATCGGGGTTGCTCAGGTAGCGCTCGGCGGTATCGCACACGACGAACACAATGAGCTTGCCTGCGTTCTCCGGCCTCTTGCCGATCTCGGCGGCGGCATGGGCGATTGCGCCCGTGGATATGCCGCAGAGAACGCCATCCTCGCTAATAAGCCTGCGTGCCATGGAGAAGGCCTCCTCGTTGCCGACCGTGAACACCTCGTCGATGACCCCTCTGTCGAGGACATCCGGCACGAATCCCGCGCCGATACCCTGAATCTTATGGCTGCCGGGACTGCCGCCGGACAGCACGGGAGAATCCTTGGGCTCCACCGCCACGATGCGCACGTCCGGCTTGCGCTCCTTGAGGACCCTGCCGACCCCTGTGATGGTTCCCCCGGTTCCCACTCCGGACACGAAGATGTTGATTTTTCCGTCCGTGTCGTCCCAGATCTCCCGGGCCGTAGTCTCGCTATGGACCGCGGGGTTCGCGGGGTTGGAGAACTGCATGGGAATGAACGCGCTGTCGAACCGGGAGGCCAGCTCATTCGCCTTCGCGATCGCTCCGCCCATCCCCTCGGAGGCAGGGGTGAGCACCAGCTCGGCCCCGAGCCCTTTCAGAAGCTTCCGGCGCTCCAGGCTCATGCTCTCGGGCATGGTGATGATCAGGCGATAGCCCCTGATGGCGCACACAAAGGCGAGCGCGATGCCCGTGTTGCCGCTCGTGGGCTCGATGACAACGGTGCCCTCTCTGACGAGGCCCTGCCTTTCCGCCTCCAGGATCATGCTCATCCCGATGCGGTCCTTGACAGAGGAACAGGGGTTGTAGAATTCGAGCTTGCCCACCACCTCCGCCACACACCCGCGTGCGGCCCTGTTTATCCGTACGAGCGGGGTGTTTCCCACCAGATCGATCATGTCGCGGGCGATCTTCATATCCGTCCGTCCTCTCATCCGGGAATTTTCCCTTCACTATATAATACTTTTCAAGGCGCGCTTGAAAAGAGTGTTATCCACCGCATCACCGGTGCGGTACGGCCGGAGGGCTCCCGCTCTCGATGAAAAGGCGGTCCTGGCAGGCGCTCCAGAGGGCCTATTCGATGTCCTGCCCCTGGGGAGGAAGCGGATTCACGGGCTGTGCGTAGTCCTTGCGCTTGTCCCTGTCGCGCTTGCGCTCCTGGCACAGAAAGAGAAGCGCCGCGGCATTGGTCTTCACATGGGCGAAAATGCTCTCCAGACCGTCGAATTTATCATAGTGCTCGAGGTTATACTGCAGCTCCTCGATAATCTTCCTGAGCATCTCTTCATGAAGTTCATGCTTTCTCTGTATGAGAACCTTCTTGGCTTCGAGTTCCATTTCGGAGTCCATCGTATCCTCCTTTCTCAAGGCGTCTTTCGATTGTCTTCTCACAAAAAAACTACCCCATATCCCACCTTTGGTCAATTGGATATCGTCCCTGACCCTTGGAGGAAAGGGGCTGTATAAGGCCGAATTTCAGGAGATATTTTCTCAGGATGGGCCGGAAGCAGCCGGTGCATCACAGCCCTGGAAATATGAAGCTCCACAGGCTGAATCTGCGCAGGCCGGCCGGGGAATACGGCTTTCCCGTGATAATGGCGTCCGCCGCGAGGATCCCGCTCCTGATCGCCGGGCCGAGGCCCTCGCCCATATCAACGGTGGCGAGCCCGGCGGCATCGCCTGCGATATAGGCGTTCCCCAGCTGCATGGGCCCGGTATCCCGTCTGATGAAATAGGCGTGCCTCCGGGGTGAAAACTCGCGGTCTCCCGTGATCGAAAGGTTCTCGAGCTTTTTCAGAAACTTGCTCCAGTGCTCCCGGAGCTCTCCGCCCCTGCCGCCCAGGCGGTGATATTTCGCCCCCAGCCCGACATTGATATATCCGCCTTCTTTGGGAACAAGCCAGGCATATCCCGGAAGACCGTCTTCGAAAAACCACAACCTGGTCGCGGCATCCGCTCCGGGGCATGCGAACTCCTCTTCGAGCGTGACGATGAGACATTCCCTGGACCGGGGTCTTTGTTTGCGGAAGAAGATGGAGTAGACCGGGCAGGCCGTCCCCCCTGCGCCCACGATAAAACGACATCTGAACCTGTCGTCGATCACGTAGACCTGGCCTTCCTGCCGAATCCTTCGGGCCCTGTGGGTGAACACGGGAACCCCGGCGCGCTCCAGAAGCCATGCGTCGAATTCGCTTCGCCTGATGGAATACTGTCTCACGGGCAGGCTGAACCTCTTTCCGAACGCGTGCACGTCGATGTGCCTGACGGCGATCATGCCGAACGGATAGGCGCCGGGCCCGACATCAAGACTCTTCAGCACCGCGGGGGTGATCCAGCCCGCGCAGGGTTTTGTCCGGGGGAACGTGTCCTTTTCGAGAACCACGGCTTCGCGACCGTAGCGTCTGAGCATCCAGGCGCAACTCGCACCGGCGGGGCCTCCGCCGACGATGATCACGTCCGCATTGATCATCCGCACTCTCCTACACGCACCTGCAATCGGGCTGGGACATTCCGGGCTTGGTCATCACCACCTGCCAGAGCTGTATTGACCGTGACCTGAACGCCCCTGCAGAGCTCAGGAGATAAAACCGCCACATCCGATGAAACCGCTCACTGTACCGGTCCTGAAGCTCGGGCCAGTGCTTTTCGAAGTTCTCGTACCAGGCCATCAGCGTCTTGTCGTAATCAGGGCCGAAGTTGTGCCAGTCTTCTATGACCATGAGCCCCTCCATGGCCTTGCCCAGCTGCGCAATGGACGGAATCTGTCCGTTGGGAAAAATATAGCGGGTGGTCCACGGGTTGCCGATGACTATGCTCACATTGCCACCGATGGTATGGAAAAAGGCTATGCCGTCGTCTTTGAGGGTGCGGTCCACGGTCTTCATATATACCCGGTAGTTCTTGTATCCCACGTGCTCCAGGATCCCGATGGAGATCACCCGGTCGTATACCCCGGAAACCTCCCGGTAGTCCTGGTATCTGATTTCCACAGGCAGGCCCTTGCAGATCTCACAGCCGAGCTCCACCTGTTCTTTGGAGATGGTGACTCCGGTCACTTCGGCACCGTATGTCTCGGCCGCATACCGGGCGAACGATCCCCAGCCGCAGCCCAGCTCAAGCACCTTCATCCCGGGGCGAAGGCCCACCTTGCGGCATACCAGGTCCATCTTGGCTATCTGGGCGTCATCGAGACAGTCCGCGTTTCTCCAGTATCCGCAGGTGTACACCATTCTCGAATCGAGCATCGCCCGGTAGAGGTCGTTGCCGATGTCGTAGTGCTTTCTGCCGACCTCATCGGCGCGCGATTTCTTCTGCAGATTGAACAGCCTTGCAGTGAGCGTATGCCAGGCGGTCTGGAGATTCCCCTTCACCATCCTGTCGAGCCGGGCGCGCAGGGCTCTGTCGAACATCTGATCGAGGGCCTCGCAGTCCCACCATCCGTCCATGTAGGACTCCCCGAGGGCAAGCACGCCTCCGCGCAGGACTCTTCCGAAAAAATCCTCACGGTGTACGGTTATGTCCCAGGGGTTGTCTCCATTGATCGTGATGCCCGCGGTGAGGAGCAGGTCCCGTACTACCCGCGGAGCATCCTGTTTCGCCATAACGACCCCCGCAAGTACATAGTCATGCACTATTTCATGATACGAAGGAGCAGCCAGTTCTCAAGATCAACCGTTCGATACTATTGATGCTTTGGTTTTCCCCATTGAGCTCCCCGGCCGTACAGGCGGCCGGCCTCTCGTACGAAACCCCGGACCGGTTTCCGTGAAAAAGGCATAAGCGTCCGACAACCTTCATGATATTTTGTGAATTTGCCGAGAGTACGGATACTCCAGTAGTTCCATTTTTTACCAGGCGGACTCCGTGAGCCGCCTGGATTTCTTTTTCAACTACTGGTGTGTCGCACGGAAGCGTATCGCCAGGCAGTGGCCGTTGCCCTGGGGCGTCGTCTGATAGAGAACCTGCTCGAAAACATTGATGTGCCAGGTAATGCTCACCATGTTCTCATCGAGTGCCTCGATCCGGCAGAAGATGCCCTCGGTGTCTGTTCCGCCGCCTGCATCCCCCGCATCTGAAAGCGAGAGCGAATCGTCCTCTCTCACCTCATAGTCGTTGAGAAAGGTGTGCTCGCCGACAAACTCGCACTCCCAGATCCACTGGGTAGCATCTCCCGACGCCAGCACCTTGGAAAAGGCGCTCACGGCATCGAAGATCGCCGAAGTGCCGTCCGAACTGATGGTCGCGATGTTGCCGCTCTCCACATAGGTCAGGTTCCTGTCCACGACGGCGGTCCACCCCGTCTCTCTCCTGAGGACAGTGAGGTGGGAATAATGGCAGACCTGGTCGTTCCCCAGATAACATTCGCCCGGCTCGAAAGCAGGCTCTGCGCCCGCGCCAGGGAGGCCGGAATCCAGGGTCCGGGCGTCCGCGGGGTCCACGCGGACAAGATAGGTGCTGAAATGATTGGTCTCTACCATCGCCAGGTTGTTTTCCGCATCGACTCCGTGCAGCGGCATCTCCTCCCAGCGGCCCGCAGTGCTGTTGTAGTAGAGAACGCCGATATCGTCCTCCCGAACCGCACGGCCGTCGATGATCCCGTCGCCGTTGGAATCATAATACGGGATGGAGAGCAGGACGGCCCTATGGAAGCTGATGCCGTCCGGCTGGAAATCGACGCACCTCCCGCCCGCCAGATACCCGTTGGGAAGGCCTGCGGGAAGAGAGGTTGCGGACAGCGAGATGCTCTGCCCGTTCTCGAGCGCACCGGGCGGGACAGAGATCCTGGCGCCGTAAATACCGCTGGCCGGGTCCGTCACCTCTACAACCCCGCCTTGAGGACCGATGACAGCCGCATGCGTTCCCGGGCCCTCACCGTCCGTGCTTCCGGCGCTGCAGGCTGCGCCGGCGCACAAAAGAACGAGCAGAGCGGCAAGCCGGACGGCGAACCCGGGTTGCATGATCTCCTTCATTCGTCTCCCTTTCATACCTGTTCCTTATAAACCCCGGTGGTTCGTTCACACTCCTTATCGTCACCGCGGCTCCGCAGGATGAACATGCATGCCGGCCGGGATGATGCGGCCCGGGCCCCGGCCTGTCCGGCAAACGTGTTCATTGACTCTCTCGGATACAGATTGTATATACTGTCCGAGAAAAGGGTACACATCATCGAGAGTTATTTCGCAACGACCGCCCCCGGAGGAGAAATCCGAGCCCGGTGAGGCCCTGAAACGACTCCGAAAGGAGGATATACATCCCGGAGGAGTGCGCCGCGTCGAAACGAAGAAACATGTCGGCCGCCGCCCATGAAACCGGTCTGGGAAAACAACCATGCTATGACGTCTCTTCTTAAGATTACACCTCCCAGCCCATCGGGCGTCGTGCCGAGAGAAAGGGTGTTCCGCATTCTCGACGGCCTGAGAGGCAGGGCGGTCATCTGGGTCACCGGCCCTGCGGGTGCGGGGAAGACAAGCCTCGTCAGCAGCTATCTCCATGCCAGGAAGGCTCCGCACCTCTGGTACAGCCTCGATGCGGGTGATGCGGATATTTCCGCCTTTTTCTACTATCTGGGACTGGGGATCAGACAGGCGGTCCCCCGCTTCCGCAAACCCATGCCGCTGCTTTCGCCCGAGTATATCCTGGGCATCCCTGTATTTACCCGAAGATATTTCGAGGAACTCTTCAGAAGGCTCAAGCCCCCGTCTGTCATCGTGCTGGACAACTACCACGAGGTATCGGATCAGTCGACGTTTCACGATGTGATGGCAGTCGGCCTTTCCTGCGTCCCTGAAGGGTTCACGGTGATCGTGATCAGCAGGAACGCCCCGCCTCAGAATCTCGCACGCCTGCGTGCAAACGATGTAATCGGTCTTATCACCTGGGATGAGATCAGACTGACGCGGGAGGAGTCGTCCGCTATCGTCCGGAAGAAAGCCGCGCGGGAAGTCCCTCAGGATGCCCTTTCCCTCTTGCATGAAAAGACAGACGGATGGGTCGCGGGCCTCATACTCTTCATCGAGAGCATGAAGCTCCACGGCGCCGGCAGCCAAGCGGCCGAGGCTCTCACTCCAGCCCAGATATTCGACTACTTCGCCTACGAGATCTTTCAGAAAGCAGACCCCGATGTTCAGGCGCTTCTCCTTAAAACATCCTTTCTGCCGAGCGTGACGGCGTCCGCCGCAGAAGCGCTTACCGGCATCCGCTCGGCGGGCCGGATACTTCAGCGGCTGACCGACAACAACTATTTCACCGGAATGCATCTCCACGGGCATCCCGCCTACTCCTATCACCCCCTGTTCCGTGAATTTCTCCTCGCCACGGCCAGGGAGACATTCACTCCCGACGAGATATCGCAGGTACAACGCGAGGCCGCAGCCCTGCTGATCGAGTCGGGAGATTCGTCAGCCGCGGCGGCGCTGCTGATCCAGGCGCGGGACTGGCAGGGGCTTATCCCCCTGATCCTCGACCGGGCCCCTTCTTTTGTTTCCCAGGGGATGAGCAAAACCCTCATGGAGTGGATCGACAGTATTCCAGGCGACGTCGTGAACGATTCGCCTTGGCTCCTTTACTGGAAAGGCGTCTGCATGCTGCCCTTTGCTCCGACACAGAGCCGCGGGCTTTTCGAGCGCGCGTTCAAGTGGTTCGCTGAGCGGGATGATGAGGCGGGCGCTCTTCTGTCGTGGTCGGGAGCCGTGCAGACCTTCCTTTTCGAGTTCCATGACTTCGGGCCCCTCGACGCCTGGATGAACTGGCTCGATGCACGTATGGACGGGGAAGCGTCCTTCCCTTCCGCCGAAATAGGGGCAAAGGCAGCCGCAGGCATGATCGGGGCCCTGGCGTGGAGAAGACCGAACCATCCCGAAGCGGGGAAATGGGTAAAAACCGCCCTGAGGCTCGCTCAAGAGACATCAGAGACAGATACCTCACTGAGAATCTATACAAACTGCGCCTTCTACTTTCTCTGGATGGGGGAATTCGCCGAGTGCGGGGACCTGATCGAACAGATGCACAAGACGGCCAAAGCCCGCCGGGGCTCGCCCGCTAGGCTGATCACCTTGAATGCCGCCGAGGCGATGTTCCATAACTCTGTGGCGGATCACCGGAATCAGGCGATCCGATCGGTCCAGGAAGGACTGGAGATCGCCCATGAGACCGGGGTCCACGTCTTCGACTCCGTTCTGTCCATTCAGGGCCTCTATCATTCGCTCAATGAAGGCAACCTCGAAAAGGTCGAGGCTTTCCTTATGAAGATGGGGGCCTTCCCGGGCAACGGCCATACGAACAGCAGTTATTTCTGGTATTTCTCAGCATGGCATCATTTCCTTCAGGGGGATATCCCGCGGGCGACCGCTGCTGCGAAAAAGAGCGCGGACCTCATCGAACAGGCAGGGATCCCCATCTCCGAGGCCCTGGTCAGGTTGACGCTGGCCCAGATTCTCGCGGAGTCGACGGACATCGACGGAGCCTGCCGGCAGCTCGAGCGGGCTGGCGCAATAGCCGCCGAAACCGGAAGCCCTTACTTGATGTATCTCCGGGACATGCTCGAGGCCTTTCTCTCCTTCAGCCTCGGCAAGGACAAAGCCGGCTGCGAGGCCCTCCGAAGGGCTATGAGCCTGGGACGGCAGAAGGGCTTTGCCACCATGATCCATTTCTGGCGTCCCGCCGTGATGAGCAAACTGTGCATCAGGGCCCTCGAGGAGGGTATCGAAACAGAGTATGTCAGGAGCATCATACAGAAGCTCCGGCTGACCCCTGATCCGCCTCCCGTGGAAGTCGAAAGCTGGCCGTGGCCGCTGAAGATATACACGCTCGGCCGGTTTTCTCTGGTCGTGGGCGGGCAGTCCGAAAAAGATTTCTCGAAGGCAAAGAAAAAACCGCTGCTCATGCTCAAGGCCCTCGTCGCTCTCGGCTCCCGGGATATCAGGGAGGAAACCCTGATCGATCTGCTCTGGCCCGATGCAGAGGGTGACGCCGGTCACAATGCATTCACGACGACCCTGGCCCGGCTGCGCCGCATGCTCGGCGGGGACAGGACCATCCGCCTTCACGACGGCAGGGTGTCGCTCGACAATCGCATGTGCTGGGTGGACAGATGGCTGTTCGAAAGGCTCTGCGACCGCGTGGACAACCTGCTCAAAAAGCTCCCTGACTGCGAGTCCGACCCAGCTCTGGTCATGGATACCGCATCGAGGGCTGCCGACCTGTACCGGGGGCACTTCCTCCGCTCAGATGCTGACGAGGTATGGACGACCATGCCCCGTGAGCTGCTGCGAAACAAATATTTCCGGCTCATCAGCTCGATGGCCCGCTATTCCGAGCGGGCTGGGGATTTCGAGGAAGCGGCGCGGCAGTATCGGAAGGGACTCGAATCCGAGCCGCTTGCAGAAGAATTCTATCAGGGTCTGATGGCTTCCTGCATCCGTCTCGGCCGCCATGCCGAGGCCATGAGGGTTTATCTGCAGTGCAGGCAGATCCTCGGCGCGGAACTGGGCATCGCCCCCTCTCCCGGAACCGAGGCCCTTCGGAAACAGATCCCCGCACTTTCATGAAAAAACCTTGAGAGCTGAGGGAACCGCACTTCCTCCCGCTCTGCCTTGTGCTGTACGGCCCGCCTCGATTTTCTTGAAATCTGTTACCTATCTGTTAGCCCCGGTCTGCTACGCTGGCGCAAAACAGGAGGCACTCGGTGAAGTGCTACGTGGTACGCATTTACCGTGAAGACCGGGAATCCGGATTTGCAGGGATCGTCGAGAATGTGGGCGGAGCGAAGCAGGCATTCGCAAACTTCGACGAGCTCTGCGCGATTCTGAACCCCGGGAAGAAAAAGCGGCGGAAAAAAGAAAGAAGAGAGACTCCCTGCAGAGAGGGCGGAACGGAAAAAAACGACGCGGGAGGCACAGACTGAAGGCTCCTGCAGTCCTGTGCGGGTGCGGCGGTCTTTATTGAGGGCGTGAAAAAGAACATGCACGCAGCGAGGCCGCGTTCCTTCTTTCCCTGCAGAAAACACCCTCTCCCACTAGAGGGGTTTTTGCGGCAAGCAACAGATATGAAAGAGTATGGAATTATCCGGAGATGAAAGATCCATGAAATGTGCAATGAAAGGGATGAAAGGCTGTATTGTGGTTTTCCTGGTCCTCGCTCTGCCCTGCAGCGCCGGGGCCGGAAACTATCCATACGCGGAGCTGTCGTTCAATGCCTTCACAGATGCCGCAGCAGAGATGATGCTCGACGGGGACCTGCTCCCCGTGATCTTGCCGCCTGACGGGGTCTTCTCCGTCATGGCTCCGGACGGTGCCGGCGGCGATGACACCTTCGCATGCCGGTTCGTACCCGTAGTATCGGGGGTGGACCAGGAATACAGACCGAAGCCCGGCGCTCCTCTTACCGCCCCTGTTCCCGAGCCCGGAACCATGCTCCTGCTCGGGGTCGGCCTGATCGGGCTGGCAGGCCTGAACCGGAAGCGGGCGCCAAACGGACGGGGCTGACAGCCGGGCCTGGCTTCCCGGCGGCATACCGTGCACACCCTCACCGGGGTTCGAACGAGTCGTTCTGCTCCGGACCCCGCTTGCCGTGAAACTCCTTGGCCATGTTCACGAGCTTCAGGTGACGCTCGCGTCCGAGGATCTTGCGCACCTCCAGGAGATACCGGAAGCGCTCCATGGAAAGCTTCTCCCTCTGCCGCTCGATCTTCCTGAACTGCTCGATGGCCGCCTGCTCGTTCAGGTTCTGCTGCTCCAGGATGTTCTCCAGCTCGAAGCGCTCCTTATCGAGCTCGTTTTTGACATCGATCAGGTTCCTGCGGTTCTGAACATAGAGCGTGTCGAGCGCTTCTTTCTCCGCCTGGCTCAGCTCCAGGGCCGCCGCCACATCCGGCATGTGCCACCATCTGCCCGGAGGGCTGTTGCGCATGGCATCGGCAACTGCGGGACAGGCCAACACGGCGAGACAGACCAGAAATATCATGGTCTTCTTTCCCATCATCTCATGCCTCCTTTCCTCTCGACCACCGGTCTAAGCTGCTTACCGGGACAATGAAGTCGAAGATATCCTCGTCGGTTTCGGATATGATCTCCGGAGATATGTCGCGATATGCCTCCGGCAGGGGGTTCTCCTCCAGCATGCTGATCTCTGCCATGAGCGCCTCGTCTCTGGCCATTTCCCCGGCCACGTCCAGATGGCTCACAGGGGTGACGAACCCCGCTCGGAACATGATCCACGCTGCGGCAAGCACCACGGCGGCGAAGCCGGCCGCTGTGCCGAAGGCGAGCCGCCACCCCGAGCCGGGCCTCAGCAGCAGCGGATGATCTTCTTGGGGAAGGACGATCCTTCTCGCAGGCAGAGGCGAGTATTCCGCCGCCCTGCGTCCGAGCAGCCCGAGCCGGCCGGCAAGGATCCGCCTCTCTTCACTGCACACCGGGCACTCTTCGATGTGGCGAAGGTGTTCGGGACTCAGATCGTTTTCATCCACTATCGAGCGGATCACCTGCCCGATATCACACTGGGGCCGCTTGTCATGACTCATGGCATCTCCTCCTGCAGAAGCATGGAGAGCTCTGTTTCCCTGCGGAATTTCTCAACGGCGCGGTAGAGGTGCGTCTTGATCGTGCTCTCGTTTTTCCCCATAACCTGCGATATTTCCCTGATGCTCAGGCCGTCCAGAAACCTCTGCCGGAACACCTCCCGCTCGGATGCGGAAATCCGGGAGAGAAACTTTGAAAGACTGTCCCAGAACTCCTTCCTTTCCAGATAGTCGGGCCCGGTCCTCCGCTCAGCGAACCCGGCGTCCTCCTGCTCGCGGGTGAACACCGTAAAGATGGAGCGCAGACGTTTTTTCCTGAGAAAGTCGTTGACCGCATTGAGCGCGATGCGGTAGAGCCACGGCCTGAACAGCTCGGGATTCTTGAGCGAGCCGATGCCCCCGAAGGCTTTTACGAAGACATCCTGCGTGATGTCCTCGGCATCCATGCGCGACATGATCCGGTAATACACCATCGAAAATATTCTCCCGTGATAACTGTCGACAAGCCGTTCAAAGGCAAGCCTGTCTCCGGCCGCGGCCTTTTCCACAAGGGCCGCGAGATCGGACGGATCACGAAATTCCGCGGCATGGTCAACCGGCTCTACAGACACGCTCATCCTCTCGACATCCGCCGGCATACAAGCCGCATCCGCCCTTTCTCTCCACTGACTCCGCCCAACCCGGAACAACCGTTCTCTTCTCCCTGCAGCGTCTCACGCCATTCGATACAGCACTGCCCCTACTGACGTACCGCACGCGGGTTTTGTCTACAGAGGCCCCCTTCCTGCGGGCAAAAAGAAAATTCATCGAAAGGGAGAACCCTGTCACCGCCGCACCGGTATGCGTATGATCGTTGGCTCGTGGCCGGTCAGTGCCAGAAAACGCCTGACGCCGTCAGTGGTCATGATCAGGGTGCTCGTGTTCACCAGTGGGTGGCACTGCAGGGAATCGCACTGCCAGAGGTCTTCATCCACGATCACCTCCACATCGCCGCCGGCGTCGTTGACGACGCCAAGGAGCGTTACCGATCCCGGCGCAAGGCCCAGATATCGCTCCAGCCGGTCCGCGGATGCGAAGCTCAGGCCCTTGGCGCCGAGCAAATCTTCGAGCGCCTTGATGTCGACGGACTTCTCCGACCCGACCGTGACCAGGAAATGCCTCTTGCCTTTGCGATCGCGGAGAAAGAGATTCTTGGTCTTGGCGGCCGAGCCGGGGATATCGAGGCAGTCCGCCTGCTCGCAGGTGTACACGGCCTCGTGATCGTATCGCTCAAACGTGATCCCGTGTGTGTTGAGAAATTCGTAGATATCGATCATAACGGAAGAATAATATCTCCGAGCCCTCGTTTGGGCACGTGGTGGGTTCCCCGGTCGTCCCTCCAGTATTCGACGCTTCCGCCCGGCTCGAGATCCTCGATCACCACCTCTTCCATGGGCCTTCCGATAGCGACGACGAGGAGTATCTCGAACCGTGCCGGTATGTTCAGCGCATCTCTCATCCGGCTGCGCTGGATCGATGCGATCATGCAGCCGCCCAGGCCCCGCTCGACGGCACCCAGGAGGATGCTCTGGGCTGCGATTCCGTGGTCGCAGCCGAAGGTCTTGGAGACAGATGTGTCGCCCAGGATAACGATGTACGCCGAAGGGCGCTGTCCTTCGGCGGGCCCCGGCCAGTCCTTCAGATACGCCGCCCACCCCAGGTGCGAGAAGATGAGCCTGTTCTTCTTCGGCTCACACGAGAGAATGTATTTCAGGGGCTGGAGGTTCGCCGCAGAAGCCGACAGCCTCGCCAGGTCCACCAGCTCTTCAAGCACCTCCGGACCGACCGGTGAATTCTCGTCGAATCTCCGGTACGATCTATTTTTTTTCACAAGGTCGTACACTATCATCTTCACCTCTCACTGTATCATTCAGCCGTCCGCAGCCGCACCCGGCCCGATAGTCGGCGGAGCCGGAGCACCTGCTCCTCCGGCGTATCCCTCCCGCAGGGCGGTCGGCCCCGGCTACACTCCCTGCATGGACAGACCCGCCCGCGCCTTTTTCAGGTTGCGCAGAAACGGCTTGAAGAGAAAGCTCTTTTCATCGAGCGCGCAAAGCCGCTCGAACATGGGCCTGGTAACCGTAAAGGCGAGTATGTCCCTGGGCAGATACTGCCGCATGGCGATATCCGTAGCCCCGATGATCGCCTGGGGGGCTTCCAGATCCTCGAACAGGGGAAGGAGTTCCATACACCCCGAACCGAACGGAGCGGCCACGGGAGGAGGATCGCCCGGGCCGGCATCGTAATTGGCCCCGATGATGAGAATGCTCAACTGGTCGGGGTTGACGAAGAAGGTGACGGTCTTGAGATACTCGTACTTATCCGCCCTCACCGGCCCCATGAGAAGATAGGGGTGCTGCTGCAGGTACGGTCTTCTCTTCCTGTCGATCCACTCCCCCATGAGCTCAGGCGATGCCTTCAGGCCCTCTTCTTCCACCAGGAAACGGATATACTCCTGCCGGGATCGCGTCTGAACATTGCACAGGCAGCTGCCTGCGCCGCCGCATCCGAAGTTTTCGCGCGTGATCACAAGGGTCTCGCCCTTGTGGAAATTCTCGAAGAAGCAGTAGATGCACATGTGCTTTCCCCGCTCAGGGAACACGAGGGGCTCGAAACCTTCCGTGCCGGGGGCGTCATAGAACCCGAGCAGGGGAAGCGTGAGGTCCATCTGCATAATGAGACTGGATGAATCGGGCGCCATGGATATCTCCTTTGCATTGGGTTTCATATCTGATTACCAATCATGATCCTCAGGGTCTCGTCCATTGAAAAATGTCGGAGGTTGCGAAAAAATACAGCTTCACGTCCGCCGGGGCTCCGCCATGAACGCCGGGGGGTATTCCTTCGGGCCGCATGCCAGCGTTGTCGTTCGAGGTGTTTCTTCGGAATGGGCGAGGCCGGGGAGAAGGGTCTTGCTGAAAAGGGCTGGGGCCCTATTTGTCGGGCATTATGATGGAGACGTTCTTCTTCCTCGACTCGATGAAACGCCTGACGGCCGCCCTCTGATCAGCGTCGTGCACGTCCGCCTTGATCCATTCGCGGCAGGACAATCCTTCGTCGATACTCGCGAGGTCCTCGAAGTAGGAGATGGAAAACTTCGTGTCTCGACCCGCGCCGGCGCGTATTCCGAAAGACTCGTACAAAAAGCACTTGGGTATCTTGCAGCCCATGGAGCTCAGGCGCTCGCCATCCGTCACGGGCCCTGATCCTTTTCCGCTCTCGGTGAGGATGAAGGCCATTTCGTCCACAGTGAAGATATCCGAGCGGACCGCGATGAAATGCTCGAAGCGCTCGTGCCCGATCTGTTCGTAATCCGTTACGAGCTTGTTCTTGATATCAGCAAAAAGATCGGGCTGCCAGCTGCTTTTCTTCACCTTGTCCACCCGGATGATAACGCCGCTTCTGATGAAATTATCCTGATCGATCCGGACGAACAGATATGAGCTGCTGTTCACCATGAGGTTTCGGGCGCCGTGCACGTTCTGGTGATGGCGCGCGATTGCGGTCTCGCCAATGTACGTGAGCTGAGGGTTCACGTGCACCTGCAGCTTCGGATCTGCCAGCGAGAAGAAGATGCTGTTTTCGACCTTGCGCTCAAAGGTTATGGTGGAGCAGCCGCACACTGCAAGCAGACACAGAGCAATCGCGAAAGCACATCCTCTCATGTCCCTCCCCCTTCAAAGACCGCACATTCATGTTCTGTAACGAAAAGGCACAGCCGTCATTGTACCCGATCGTGCGGAATATTGCCACAGAGAATCGATAGTTACATCCGGGCGACAGGACGCCGGCTCTCCTATCGCGCTTCGACGACCTCGATGCCGACCCTGCCGATCATGCTCACCAGAGGCACCAGCGACGAGAGTGACTCTCCCTCCAGGAGCTTGATGTGCGTTGCGTCGGCGGGCAGCTGGCCCGAGGTGGGATCGACGGCGATCCACCGGCCGTCGACGAAGCTTTCGGTCCAGGAGTGGTAGAGAAATCCCTGGAGGCTCTCCGCATAGACAATGCCGTTAGCCACGCGCGTGGGTATGCCTAGGCTCCGCGCAAACGCCGTGTAGAGCAGAGCGTGCCCCTGGCATTCCGCCTTCCGACGGGAGAGGACATCGAGCGCGGTGAACGCGTCGACCGGCTCCCGGGAGATGTTGTCGCGCATCCATGCAACAATGCGGCGGACCTGTTCGATCTGTGTGGATGTGCCCCGGGCGAACGTATCGGCGATGGCACGGATTTCATCGTTGATGACGACGGTGGGGCTCGGCCTCAGATATCTGCTGTGCTCCCCGGATACGGGCTCGAGAGATCCGCCGCTGCTTTCGGCTCTGATGCGGCACAGGAGCTTTCCGCCGCTCCATTCACACTCCTGCCTCGCATCTGTCGGGATCGTGATGTCTCGAGGAACGCCGTCGAAGAATATCTCCAGATAGACGATCCGGTCCGGATCCTCGAGCGGAGGGCTTATTCTGATCAGGCTGAACTCCAGCAGACTCTCATCCCTGTTCAATGTCGACTCCACAAGGTATTTCCTCGCCTCCTGCTCGGGCTCGAGACCGGAGACGAGCACTCCTCCCAGCGCCCGCTCCAGCACGGGAAGGCCCCTGCCGTCGAGCCAGGTCGAGACCTCCTGGCCGTGAAAACTCGTTCTCATCCGGTACGCCTCTCCGGCGAAGAAATCGCTGCTCTGGTATGCCTGAATCTCCTGCTGCACGGTCTCGATGCTCTGAGTCTCCCCGTCATAGATCCGGTACTCGTAGCGCCGGCCGACCTCCAGCCCCTTCAGGAGGGGATAGAGATAAATGCCGCTTGCCGGATAGAGGATGCCCTCTGCGTTGAGCTCTTCTACAGAGCTCACCCCATCCGAGGCCCTGACGACCTTCAGGATGTCGCCTTCGAGCGAACCGGTGAGCCTGAGCCTGTTTCCGTCCATGATATAATCGTATTCGAAGCGATGGAGCCGCAGATCTCCGTCAACCAGGTCCCGGGAGCGAAGCGTGACGTTTTTTTCCATCATGAGGAACTTCACATGAAGAACGGCCTCGCTCCGTATCTCGAAGCGGTCTTCTTCGCCGGCGACGGGGGTGACGACAAAGTGGGAGAACCCGATCTTACGGCCGTTGAAGACGATACCGGTCCAGTATTCGCTCACGGGCAACCCGGACAGCCCGTATCGGGGTGGCGGCCGGTCGGGGTCCCCGGCGTCGCGGAAATATCTGTCAGCGCAGCCCACGAGAGACACGGCGAGCAAGGCGCCGAGGAGGGCCGCCCGCAGACGTCCGGCTGTGCGGAGCCTGAGCACGTTTTGCACGGCACGCGGGGCCCTGTTCAGAAACCCCGCCGGAGCACGGTTCACCATCGGCCGTATGGACATACGGACGCCCCCCTTTCAGGGAATCATGCCGAATCTTTTCCGCATACTCCCCTGTACGATCTTTCCATGATCTCCCGGGACTTCGGCCCGCAGTTGAACAGGAGGTCGAACACGGAAAGATTTTGAACAAACCTCCCCCAGAGCTGCGGGTAAACGATCCCGGGAAAGTCCATGTAAAGTATCTTAATGCCCGCATCCCTGAACAGATCCTCATCCAGATGCTTGCGGGCAGACTTCGACGTGAGGAATTCCGCCGCCCCCAGGGCTCGGCAGAGCCTGACCAGAAGAACGGTTCCGCTGCCTTTGACGCCTGTCTCGGAAAGGCGCGCGAGACGGGTTGAGATGTTCAGCGAGCCCATGGCGTAGAGAATGATGTCGTGATTCATGTCCGCAATATTTTCGTAGGCATCCGCGAACGCCCGCTCGAACAGGGGGAGATGGTCCCGGAGGTACGGCGCGTTTGCATAAGCGCATCGAAGGCTCTCCAGGTGCTTTCTCTTCCAGCGGCTGTCGTGGGAAATCATCACCTCGTCGATCCTCTGCAGCCCCCTTCCTTTTCTGGAGACCGGAATGCTCATCCAGAACGGGCCCTGGTCGTTCTTGAAACGGTTGCGGGTGATCCAGGTCCCCCCTCTGGGGAACTGGACGCGGTCCAGAAGCACGAAGACGTCCGAGTGCATGGCCTTGAGGAAGTATCCCGGATAGGGGCAGAAATAGGGCTGATGTGCACTCACGATCATATGAACGGGATAATAGGCCGGAAAGGATGGAAAGGCAACTCCGCAAAGCGCGGCCTTCCTGCTCCCGGAGCCGGAGCCGGGGGTATCACCCTATTCAGAGATCGTAGAGGGTCTCGTCTATTACAGGGCGCGTCTTTTTTCCGACAGAGCGGGACTTCTGATCGAAGATGAAAGGATCTTCCCCTTCCAGCAGATCGCCCATTTCCTGCTCGATGGCATCCGGGTCTTCTCCGCGCTCCATCCGGCTCAACGCCTCTTCCATGCCCTGCCCCATCCTCAGGCCCGTCGCCTCGGAGAGCTTGCGCATGAGCCGGGCGGCCTGCCGGGGATCGTCTTCGTTGATCTTGTCCGCCTCGCTTGCCAGCATGGCCATGGCCTTCTCCATCCGGGACTCGTCGATGGGTGGCATACCGTCGTCCGCGCCCTCATCGTCCCTGCGGCCCGTGAGGGCGGCGAACAGGGAAACCTTGCGCTTCAAAGGGCCGTTCTTGCACTTCGGACAGTCGGGCACCTTCTCGGTGTTCACCGATCTGGAAAAGAAGTTGTAGATGGTGTTGCACCTGCGGCAGTAAAACTCATAAATCGGCATGGGGATCCCTTTCGTCACATGTCATTTTCGTTTTCTATAATGTCAGAATTTCCACCAAGATCAAGAGGCTTTCGCAGGGTTTCCCGGACCGATCGGGCATCATGGGATCTCCACCGCTCTCTTTGCCCTTGAATTCCCGGCCAGGTTATGAAAAACATGGCCGTATCGGGAAACGTCCGGGCGGCCCTTCGACGGCACGACAAAGGAGAACGAGGAAAGCCATGAACAGAAACGACATGCTCATGTTCATCAACGCAAACCCCGCCTGCTGCCTTGCAACCGTGGAGAACGACAGGCCGCGGGTACGCGGCATGCTCTTGTACCGGGCCGATGAGAAAGGCCTCGTGTTCCACACGGGAGACTACAAGGATCTCTACCGCCAGGTGCTTGAGAACCCCTATGCGGAAGCCTGCTTCACCAGCCCGGACGGCGGCATCCAGATCCGAGTGAGCGGAAAGATGGAAATCGTCGAAGACCTGGATCTGAAGAAGGAGATCGTGGAGGCCAGGGATTTCCTGAGGGCCTGGGTCTACGAGAACGGGTTCGAGAAGCTCAAGGTCCTTCGGCTGGGCGAGTGCACGGCGACGCTGTGGACCTTTGAGAGGAACTTCGCGCCCAAGGAGTACGTCACGCTCACGGATGCGCCGTGACCCTCGCCGAGAGAGGCGCTCCCGACGGCTTTCACATCACCGACATGATCTTGGTGAGCTTCGTGAGGATGACGGGGTGCACGAGCATCCCCTGCACCTTGATCTCCCCTGAGAAGATCTGCTTCAGAACGGTCACGCCCGCCTCGTCGAAATACCAGGGCAGCCCGAATTTGATGCTGATGGAGTTGAGCCCGATGACCTTGTCCGAGTCCGTTCTGATCACGATATCGGGCTTGCCCACGATCCCCTGCTCTATCCTGGCCTTTCCGCCCGAAAAAACGAGCGTGACCGCCGCTTCGATGTCCTTCAGGTCGATCGCCACTACGCCGTAGAGGCTCTTGAAGGTCTTCATCTTATGGGGGTTCTGTTTCACGTTGGTCTCGAGCAGCTCACTCAAGACATAGGAAAAGGGGACCTCTTCCGCGCGGTTTTCAATGATCGAATTGTCTGTCATGAAACGCCTCCTGCGCTCGCAAAAAAAGGCAGGGGCGAGGGTATCGCCGCAGTCCCCTGCCTGTGAAATCTCCTAAAAGGTCTTCTGAAAGATGTCCAGCACCTCTGAGGAGTCCATCACGATTCTCGGGTTGTTCACAATGGAGCCGTCCGAGAGGCTCAAGTCGGCGGCTTTGACGATATCCTGCTCGCTGACGCCCATCTCGGAGAATCTCTGCGGATGTCCGATCCTGAGGGTGAACTCCCTCATGGCACTGATCGCGGCCCGGGCGGCATCGTGATCGTCCATGCCCTTTTCCCGGACGCCCATGGCCTCGGCGATCATGGCATACCCGTCGGCGGCCTCTTCCAGGTTGAACTCCATGCTCTCCGCAAGCAGAATGCCGTTTGCAATGCCGTGGGGCACATGGGCTACCGCGCCGATGGAATGCGCCATGGCGTGCACGATGCCCACCATGGCATTGCCGAACGCCCAGCCCGCCATGGTGGCCGCGATCTGCACCTGGCCCCTTGCATGGAGGTCGGAGCCGTTCTCGACGCAGACGGGCAGATAGCGGTACAGGAGCCTGATCGCATGCAGCGCGAGCCCGTCGGTGATCGGCTCATGCGGGATGCTGTGGACAGCCTCGACCGCGTGGGTCATCGCGTCCATGCCCGTGCTGGCGGTCAGGAGCGGGGGGAGCTTCTCGGTCATCTTCGGGTCCAGGATCGCCATGCGGGGGACGTTGAAGTTCTCCACGAGAAGGCGCTTCTGGCCCATCTCCCTGTCCATGATCACCGCCGCGTTGGTGACCTCGCTTCCCGTACCCGCTGTGGTGGGGATGACCATGTGAGGAACCTGAGGCCTGCTCAGGAGCTGCACCCCGTTGAAGTCGCGCAGCGTCCCGCCCTCGGTCAGGAGGATGCACATGCCCTTGGCCGTGTCGATGACACTGCCGCCGCCGACGCTGATCACCATGTCCGCGCCGTTCTTTCTCGCGAACTCGGCGGCGGCGTCGACCACCTCCACGCCCGTGTCCTGGGGAACTTCGCTGAACACGCCCGCGCACTTGCCTCCGAGGCATTCGGTTATGCCGTCAACGAGGCCAGCTTTGATGATGCCCTTGTCGGTCACCACTACGGCCTTCGAACCCCCGAGCGCTCCCATCTCGATATCCGCATCCCTCGAGGCGTTCACCCCGAAGACGATCTTGGTAGGCCCGAAGTAATTGAACGATAGATCGGAATCATACGCCATACTGCACTCCTTTTCCTGTTCGGCATATACACCCGCCCGGCCGGTGCCGGGCGGAACTTCTCGGCAAACCAGGGTCTTTACCCGCTCCTGTGCCGGGGTGGTCTGCAGGGAGGAGAAACGGGACGCTCCCTACTTGTGGTCATCGGGCCAGAGAGTATCCACCTTGCCCAGTATGTCGATAACCTTGTTGACGGTCTTGATATTCCTCACCACATACGGCAGATCGCCCTTCATCTTCAGCTTCCCCTGCAAAAGCGCCTTGGTGGCGTCGAGCTCCTTGAAGGCGACCTGCTTCCAGCGGGCATAGTCTCCGGTCATGACGAACTTCGCGCTCTCGGCCTTTGCCTTGTCGCACACGACGAACTCACCCACGTCGCCATGCCAGTAGTCCATGAAGAGATAGATGGGCTCGGGCACGTTCTTGGATGGATCGGGATTGACCACGAGGGCGACGCTTCCCTCCCAGTCCTTGGCGATGTTCCTGTAGTCCGGGTCCGCCTGGATAGCAGCCTTGTAGGCATCCATCCATTCCTGGGTCATGGCTTTTATCGGCATCTTCAAACCTCCTGTAATGAATTTTTTATTGGTACAGCCGTGCCTTCAGATCATCCAGCCCGAGCACGGCGAGAATCTCCGCCTTCGGGAAGCCCCGCTCGTCCAAGCCGCGGAGCTCGTAGTATTCCTTCAGGAGCAGGTCCACGTCCGGCACCGACCCGGCTGCTCCACCCGCATCCAGGGCTGTCATGATGCGCTTGGGCAGGATGTCGTCCTTTTTCGAGATGCCCAGCAGGTTGTTGAACCCCCTTTTCAGAGTCCAGTCGCGCATGCCGGTGGAGAGGAGATTGGTGAACGTGAATCCGAAGCCGGTGACCGCGTTGAACGCGTCGCGCAGGGTCTCAGGCTTGATGGAGTAGGCGACGTAGTGGCAGATGGCCAGCGAGTTGGCCAGTATGCCGTAGTTTTCGGAGTTGTACACGAGCGCGGCCTTGCCTTCGCTCGTGGTTCCCTGATAGTCGTCCTTCATGTCGAAGAGCTGCGGCCACGAGGCCATGCCCTGCTCGGTGGCCAGGACGAAGTGCTGGAGATGGCACGCGCCCCGGTTGGACATCATGTAGGCGAGCCCCATGCCGTGAAACCCTCTGGGGTCGTGCATCGGAGCCTCGAGCCCCTTGACGTGCACCACGGCATCGATTGCGTCGCCGCCGATCCTGCGTGCGGCGTGGACCGCGCCGTCCGCGAGGATGTCTCCGAACCCCTGGCGGTACGCCATCTTCTTCACCAACTCGAGCACGGAGTCCATCCTGCCCCATGAGAGATCGAGCCCGTCCAGCTGCTCCTTCGTGACCGTTCCCTTCTCGAAGAGCTCCATGGCGAGCGCCACCGCAGAGCCGCAGCTGATGGTGTCCATGCCGTAGCGGTTGCAGAGCTCGTTCGCCTTGATCACGGCGGTGAGGTCGGGGTTCATCAACATGGTGCCGAACACCGCACAGGTCTCATACTCGGGCCCTGGCCCCTCTTCTGCAGTATACGGGCCGTCCTCGACCTTCACCACCCGCTTGCACGCAATGGGGCAGTTGGTGCAGGCATGCGCCTTGGTGAGGTACTTTTCCCGCATCGTGGGACCGCTCAGGCTGTTCGCCAGATCGAACTCTCCGCCCGATGTCCAGTTCTTGACCGGGACGTCGCCCGTGACCATTCCCAGGTCCATATTCGCATCAGAGCCCATCATATGGAGGCCTTCGGCCAGGGCGGATTCCTTGATCTCCTGCATGGCGGCCTTCATGGCCGTCTTGAACGCATCGTCATCCGCCTTGGGCGCCTTGCCCGCATTACCTTTCACCAGTACGGCCTTGAGGTTTTTCGAGCCCATGACCGCCCCCAGCCCTGCCCGTCCGCTGAAATGGCCCTTGTCGTTGCCGATGGCCGCGATACGCGCCAGGTTTTCACCCGCAGGCCCGATGACCAGCGCCTTTATGGACCTGTCGGCGGCCTTCAGCTCGTCCGTGGCCTCGTAGATGTCTTTCCCCCACAGAGAGGAGGCATCGCTGAGTGCGATCTTGGAGTCGATGATGGACAGCACGACCGGTTTTTCCGACCGCCCTTCAATGACGATCCCGTCATAGCCTGCACGCTTGAGCTCGGGCCCGAAGGTGCCCCCGCAGGCAGACTCGGCCCAGATGCCGGTCTGGGGAGACTTGGCGCAGACCGAAAACCGGGAGGTGCCCGGGAAGCCGCTGCCCACCATGGGGCCGGTCATGATCATCAGAGGGTTTTCAGGCGAGAGAGGATCGGCCTCGATGGGATATCGCTCGAGAAAGAGCTTTGCCGCAAGGCAGCTCCCGCCGATGTATTGTCTGAGCACGTCATCGGCTATCGTGAAATCGTCCCACGACCCTTTGGACAGATCGACCCTGAGGAACTTCCCGGCATATCCTCCAGCCATCACAGGATCCTCCTTTGGACAGAAATATCCCCAGAACAATGTAAACACCTCTGCACTGTGGAGCAATCGAGGAGCAACTGATTCTTGCGTAGCAGCAGCTCGTAATGTCCTGTAATAGAATCTGCTACAGGAAAGCCATGCTCATGGAATCACAGACTGTTTTTTATGGGCCGCAGGATGCGGAGAAAAGACGGCCTGCCTACGCTCAGTGTTCCTCCACCCAGCGCACCGCGTAGCGGACCAGCTCTGCGGCGTTTTTCAGCCCCAGCTTTTCCTTGATCCTCTCCCGGTAGGTGCTGATGGTCCTCACGCTCAGGCACATGGACTCGGCGATTTCCCCGGTTGACATTCCCTCACCGATCATTCTCAGGACCGCGAACTCCCGATCCGAAAGGGTCCTCAAAGGGGACTCCTCATCCGGGCTGCGGCCGGTCCTCACCCTGTTGAGCAGGTTCTCCATAATGCTTCCGCTCACGTAGATGCCGCCCTGAAGGATGTGCCTGATCGCCTTGACGATGGACCGTGAGGTCTCCTGCTTCATGATATAGCCCTGCGCTCCCGCCTTGAGCGAGCGCTCGGCGTAGAGGAGCTCGTCGTGCATGGAGAGCACCAGGACCTTCACGTCCTTTCTCATGCCTGCGATTTCTCTGATCAAGTCGATCCCGTTGCTGTTCTTCAGGGTAATGTCGACGATCGCCATGTCCGGATCCATCTCTTCTATGAGCACCCGCGCAGAGCTGACGTCATCGGCCTCGCCGCATACCATCAGATCGGGCTCGTGATCGATGAGCTCCCGGATTCCGAGCCGGAAAATCTCGTGATCTTCCACGATCAGGATCCTGACCTTGCCCGAAGCGTTCATGATCTTCCCTCCGCCGTATCCCACTGCCCTTCTTCACTCCGGGCTTCATGCCTGAACGAAAGCGTCACCGTGGTCCCGCCCCCCGGCGCGCTGTCGATCGCAAGGTCCGCGCCGATCATGTTCGCCCGGAAATTCATGATCTTGAGCCCCATGCCCTGAGTGTGCTCCCGATTTTCCATCCCGCCCCCGTTGTCGCTGATGGTGAGCGTCACCATGCCGCCGTCATAGGAGAGTTCGATGCCGATTCTGTCTGCACGGCCGTGACGTATGGCGTTGTGGATCGCTTCGTGCACGATGTAGTAGATATGCGTGGACACCGAGATGTCGTCCACCAGGATCGATCGGTCATATCTGAACGTACAGGTGATGCCGTGGACCTCCTGGACGTTCAGGGCCGTCTCCTGCAGGAGCGACTCAAGCCCGTGGTCCGCCAGAAACACCGGACAGAGCCCCCGCGAGAGCCTGCGGGTCTTCTGGATCGCCTTTTCGATCAGGAACCGGATTTTCTCCACCTCAGAGGCGCTGGGGACAAGGCCCTTCTCGATCTTCTTTTTCAGGAGTTCGCTCATCACCTCGATCCCGATGAGGTGCGGACCGAGGTCGTCGTGGAGATCCTGGCCGATCTTCTGCCTCTCTCGCTCCCCAATGCTCAGGATCTCCCGCTCGAGGATCTTTTTCTCGGTGATGTCCTCTATGGTCGCGATCATGCACGGCTCGTCCCAGAGCATGATCACCTCGGCGGAAATGGTGACTATCCGAATTTCGCCCGATCGGGTGCACAGCTCGGTGTCGAATCCCCTGATCTTGCCCTGTCCCACCAGCACATTGATCATCCGTTCGTAGTCGTCTCTCGCACGGAACAGCCCTACCTCTCTGATCGTGCTGTTCACCACATCGCTGCGGGAATATCCGGATATCTTGGTAAAGCTCTCGTTCACGTTGAGAAAGTAGCCGCCGTCG
>Ga0209201_1000117_pt1 | contig 124152 bp, 103 predicted proteins | sample AD_UKC055_MetaG_FD_184411 | JGI IMG/M metagenome (GOLD analysis project Ga0209201, IMG submission 184411) | Active sludge microbial communities of municipal wastewater-treating anaerobic digesters from USA - AD_UKC055_MetaG (SPAdes) (version 2) | ecosystem: Engineered > Bioreactor > Anaerobic...
GAGCGTGCACCTGCCCCCGTCGCTCCAGATGAAGTCGAAAGAGGCCGCCCGGAAAGAGCGGGGCAAGCTCGAGACCCTCGTCAACGCCTACGAGCGCTCCCTGATCATCGACGCCCTGAAGGACGCCAGGGGCAACCAGACCCGGGCGGCCAAGCTGCTCGCGACGACGAAGCGGATCATCCAGTACAAGATCGCGAAGTACGGGATCGACCCGAAGCGCTTCAAGGCCAAGCGGATCGCCTGAGCCGGATCGGCGACCCGACGAGCCCGTCGGCGGTGTTTTTTTCGAAACGACCCCGATCTGGAACAATTGTGTCCTTTTTTTCACATCCCCCTCACCCGCCGCGAAGGGTCCCGCAATCCCGCCGCGCAGTGAACCCGGCATCCGAGACCTGATATTCATTCATGTTTTCAAGGCGTTGGCTCATCACCGCCTCGTGCCGCCGCCGGGGAGATCGCGCCCTTCGGCGGCATGGCACGCTTCTTGTCCATCCCTTCTGCGTAGGACCATCGCTCCACATCGAACAGACGGGGTGAAAAATCATGAAAGCGCAGTCCATGGAAAGCAGGGCGGTGTCTTCCCTGGCGAGTCTCATGAATGCCTACGAGAGGGCCCTCATCATCGACGCCCTCGTGAGCACGCAGGGAAATCAGAGCCAGGCGGCCAAACTGCTCGGGACGTCCAAGCGGGTGATCCACTACAAGATCCACAAGTACGGGATCGACCCCCGCCGATTCAGGATGGGGAATTGACGAGGGTCCGGCGGACCCTTCGGTCATCACAATTTCGTTCATCACGATCGGCATAGTACAAATTTGTTCCACATCGGCGACGGCGGTCCGCCCCCGATTGCGGGTCACCGCCGCGGCAAAGGAATCGGCATCATGTGCAGACTGTTTGCGATCACGAGCCAGACCCCCCTCTCCCCCATGGTCGCGCTCGAGGCGCTCAACGTCATGAAGGAAGGGCACGACGGCTCCGGCGTGGGCCTCTACCTCACGGACCTGGCGGGCGATTTCGAGCCCTACAAGGATTACCCGACGCTCTGCGGCATCTTCAGCAACGCGGGGATGAAGACGCTCGACGACTACATGCTGGCCCGAGGCTTCAGGCCGAAGTTCGAGCGCACGATCCGTCCGTCGAAGCCGGCCCCGGCAGGGACGCCCCGCCGGGACGTCTACCTCATCAGCGTCTACGACTACCCGGATGAATGGAAATATCTCCCCAAGGCCGAGGTCCGCTTCCGCCTCATGCTCACCCGCGTGACGCTGCGCCAGATGGGGCTCGAGGACGGCTCGATGATGGTCTTCAGCTTCTGGCCCGACACGATCATGCTCAAGGAGATCGGGGACCCCCTGGCGATCGCCGACTACCTCGACCTGGGCGACCGCAACATCCTGGCCCGCAGCATGCTGGCACAGGGCCGTCAGAACACCAACTACGCCATCACCCTCTACGCCTGCCACCCCTTCTTCGTCCAGGGCGTGGCCACGATGACCAACGGGGAGAACACGGCCTTCGTCCCCATCCGCGAGTTCCTCCTGTCGAGGCAGTTTCCCGGCTACATCGGGTATCAGTCCGATTCCGAGGTCTTCACCCACATCCTGCACTACACCTACTACAACCTCGGCATGGGCCTCGAGGCCTACAAGCACATCATCACGCCGCTCAAGGACGACGAGCTGGCGAGGCACCCCGAGTCGTCGCGGCTGCGGCTGCTGAAGCACACCTGCCGGCCGCTGATCATCGACGGGCCCAACTGCGTCATCGGTTTCACGCCGGACCGGACGCTGTTCATCGTCCAGGACAGCAAGAAGCTGCGCCCCGGCGTCATCGGCGGCAGGCCGGGCCTGTACGCCGTTTCGTCGGAGATCTGCGGTCTCGATGCCGCCATCCCCGACCGGGACCGCAGCGCGGACTTCCAGCCCATGAAATACGACGTCGCCTACGTGGACGGCAACCGCAGGGAGATCAAGACATGGAATCAATGGGAACCCTTCACCCTTCCACACTGAGCACGAAGGACCTGCACTGGCGGATCCTCTGGGACAGGGAGAAGTGCACCCTCTGCGGGCGCTGCACGGCCGTCTGCCCCGTCCAGGCCATCGAGCTCGGCGTCCACCGCAAGCGCGTCGTCAACGTTCCGCTGGGGATCCAGGGCACGCCATCGACCGCCTTCAGCGTCTACCACGGCATCGACCAGCGCACCGATGCCGCCTTCGCCTGTGTCGGCTGCGCCATGTGCAGCCTGGTCTGCCCCAACGACGCGATTTTCCCCGTGCTCAACGAGGACGTCGACAAGCAGCGCTACCACATCAACAACGGGGGGGTCCCCCGGCGCCGGGGCGGAAGGCGCAACGCCCCGGGCAGCCTCCTCGACCAGATCAAATTCATCCGCATCTCCATGCTGACCGACCCCGCCCTCGACGCGGGCCGCCACGAATTCGAGATGCGGACGCTGCTCGGGCGGATCCTGCCCCCCGAGGAGGCCCTGCAGTTCAGCCGCGAAAACGGGTGGATCCCGCCCGTGCGGGAGATCTACCCGCTGATCATCGGCGGCATGTCCTTCGGCGCCCTGTCCCCCACCATGTGGGAGGGCCTTCAGATGGGGGTGGCCTACCTCAACGAGGAGCTGGGTATGCCCGTGCGGATGTGCACCGGCGAGGGCGGCTGCCCGCCGCGCCTGCTGCGCTCGCGCTTCCTGAAATACGTGATCCTCCAGATCGCCAGCGGCTACTTCGGCTGGGACGAGATCATCCGCGCCCTGCCCGAGATGAAGGAGGACCCCTGCGCCGTGGAGATCAAGTACGGCCAGGGCGCCAAGCCCGGCGACGGGGGCCTCTTGATGTGGTACAAGGTCAACAGCCTCATCGCGCGGGTCCGCGGCGTGCCCCCCGGCGTGAGCCTGCCGAGCCCCCCGACGCACCAGACGAAGTACTCCATCGAGGAGTCCGTGGCGAAGATGATCCAGTCCATGTCCATGGCCTGGGGATTCCGGGTCCCCGTCTACCCGAAGATCTCGGGGACCAGCACGGCGCTCGCCGTCCTGAACAACCTGGCCCGCAACCCGATCGCCGCCGGGCTCGCCATCGACGGCGAGGACGGGGGCACCGGGGCGGCCTACAACGTCTCGATGGACCACATGGGGCACCCCATCGCGAGCAACATCCGCGACGCCTACCTGACCCTCGTCAGGATCGGAAAGCAGAACGAGATCCCCCTGTTCGCTGGCGGGGGCATCGGGAAGAACGGCAACCTGACGGCCAACGCGGCGGCGCTGATCATGCTGGGCGCCAGCGGCGTGCAGGTCGGCAAGTACATCATGCAGGCCGCGGCGGGATGCCTCGGCTCCGAGAGCGACCGCTGCAATATCTGCAACATCGGCCAGTGCCCCAAGGGGATCACGTCCCAGGACCCCCGTCTCTACCGGCGTCTAGACCCGGAACACGTCGCCCAGCGCCTCGTGGACGTCTACCTGAGCTTCGACACGGAGCTCCGGAAGATCGTGGCTCCCCTCGGCCGGTCGACATCCCTGCCCATCGGGATGTCCGATGCCCTCGGCATCTCCGACCGCAGCGCCGCGGAGAGGCTGCAGATCCAGTATGTCGTCTAGAAGGGGGACTGACGTGGCAATCGCGAAAACCGCACCGAAAAAGAAACAGGACGCCGCCCGGGCCGCCGTGGTGATCCACGGCGTCGAGAGCGGGCAGCGCGTGGAATCCCGCGTTCTCGAGGAGCGCCTGCAGCAGGCCGTCGCGGAGGGTCATCGCCGCATTGAGGTGCAGGCCTTCGGCCAGCACGGGATCGGGGGCCGGCTCTGGAGAGCCGGCAGCGACCCCGTCGAGATCCGGATCACGGGCTCCCCCGGTCAGCGCGTGGGCTCCATGGGGTTCCCGAACACCCGCATCGAGGTGATGGGCCCCGCCTCGGACGACGTGGGATGGCTCAACGCGGGGGCCCGGATCGTCATCCACGGCCAGGCATCCAACGGCGTGGGCAATGCCATGGCGCAGGGGAAGATCTACATCGCCGGCGACATCGGCGCGCGCGGCATGACGATGACCAAGCACAACCCGCGCTTCGCCCCGCCGGAGCTCTGGGTGCTCGGCGGCGCAGGCGACTCCTTTGCCGAGTTCATGGCGGGCGGCACCGCCGTCATCTGCGGCCACGAGGCGCACCACCCGGACAACATCCTGGGACACCGCCCCTGCGTCGGGATGGTGGGCGGCCGGATCTTCTTCCGCGGCCCTCACAGGGGATTCAGCGACGAGGACGTCCGGCCCGCGGAGGTCGGCGATGAGGAGTGGGACTGGCTTTGCGCCAACCTGAAGGAGTTCCTCCAGGCGATCGGCCGCGGCGGGCTCTACGAGGAGCTGCTGTCCGACCGCACGGCCTGGCAGCTGCTCGTGGCGCGCAGGCCCGGCGAAAAGGGCGTCAAGGCCGTCCGCTCGGTGGCCGATTTCCGCCGCTTCGTCTGGGACCAGGAGCTCGGCAAGGGCGGTCTGATCGGCAACCTGACCGACCTGGACCGCAGCCCGATCCCGGTCATTACGACGGGGATCCTGCGGCGCTACGTTCCCGTCTGGGAGAACCTGAAGTTCCTGCCCCCCTGCCAGGCGAGCTGCCCCACGGGCATCCCCGTGCAGAAGCGGTGGGAGATGGTGCGCAAGGGCCTTGTCGACGAGGCCGTCGACATCGCCCTGGCCTACACGCCCTTCCCCGTCACGGTCTGCGGATACCTCTGCCCGAACGTCTGCATGCAGCACTGCACGCGTGCCGTCGAGGGCCTCAAGCCCGTGGACGTCTCCCTCCTGGGCAAGGCGAGCCTCGAGGCACGGCCGCCAGCGCCGGCACCGCCGACGGGCCGGCGGGTCGCGATCGTCGGCGGCGGGCCGGCGGGTCTCTCCATCGCCTGGCAGCTCTACCTCAAGGGACACCAGCCCGTCGTCTACGACCGCGGCGAGGAGCTGGGGGGCAAGATCACGAGCTCCATCCCCAGCCTGCGCATCCCCGACGAGATCGTCCGCCGCGAGATCGACCGGGTGAAGGGTCTCATCCCCGAGGTCCGCCTCAAGGCGGAGATGACCCGGGAGGCGTTCACGAAGCTCCGGGACGAGTTCGACTATGTCGTCATCGCCACGGGGGCCCAGAAGCCCCGCATGCTGCCGATCCCCGGGATCGAGCGGGCCCTGCCGGCGCTGGACTTCCTGCGGGCCGCCAAGGCGAACCGCATCGGCGTCGGCCGGCGCGTCGTCGTCATCGGCGCTGGCAACGTGGGCTGCGACGCGGCCGCCGAGGCGGCACGTTTGGGAGCCGAGTCGATCACCCTCATCGACATCCAGGAACCGGCCTCTTTCGGCAAGGAGCGCCGTCATGCCGAGGCGGCGGGGGCGAAGTTCCTCTGGCCCGTCACCGCGAAGGTGATCACCGCCGAGGGCGTGGAGCTCACGAGGGGCGATGTGCTGCCGGCCGACACGGTCATCGTGGCCGTCGGCGACCAGCCCGACCTGGGCTTCCTGCCCCGGACGATCGCGACCGAGCGGGGGTTCATCGTCGTCAACGAGCGCTTCCAGACCAGCGACCCCAAGGTCTTCGCGGTGGGGGACACGGTGAAACTCGGACTCCTGACGGAGGCCATCGGCGCCGGACGCAAGGCCGCCGAGGCGATCGACGCCCTCCTCAACGGCCGCGAGGTCGCCCGGGACAGGCTCCCGCCGATCCCCGCGGCCCGGATCAAGCTCGAATACTACGACCCGCGGGTCAAGGGGTTCGGCGATGCGGACGAGTGCGCCGGCGAGTGCGCTTCCTGCGGCTCCTGCCGGGACTGCTCGGTCTGCGTCACGGTCTGCCCCCAGAACGCCATCTCGCGCAGGGACCTGGGCGGCGGCGCCTACGAGTACGCTGTCGATCCCGACCGGTGCATCGGCTGCGGGTTCTGCGCCGGGGCCTGCCCCTGCGGGATCTGGCAGCTCGTGGAAAACGTCCCGCTGGAGAGCGCGGGCCACACGGGTTAGCGGAAACGGGGCGGCCTGCATCGGGCCGGCACAAAACACTTGATTTTTCGACAGTCTCTGTCAGAATTCTTCATTCCTATACGGGCGTCGACCGCGCCCGGACTGAATGAAGCCGTGATCAACAATTTTTCAAGGAGGCCCCAATGACCAACATCAGAGATGCAAAGGATGTCCAGAAATTCGTCAAGGAGAAAAACGTCAGCTTCATTCAGTTCTGGTTCACCGACGTCCTCGGGAAGCTCAAATCCTTCAGCGTGACCCCCTCGGAGCTCGAGGAGGGCCTCGCGGAGGGCATGGGCTTCGACGGATCCTCGATCGAGGGCTTCGCCCGCATCGAGGAGAGCGACATGATCGCCCTGCCGGATCCGAAGACGTTCCAGATCATTCCCTGGCGCCCCAGCGACCGCCCCGTGGCGCGGATGTTCTGCGACATCATGAACCCCGACGGCACGAACTACATGGGCGACCCCCGGTATGCCCTCAAGAGGATCCTCGCCAAGATCGCCAAGCAGGGCTACACCTACTACGTGGGCCCCGAGCTCGAGTTCTTCTACTTCGCCAACGAAACCGAGGCGGAGATCCTCGACCAGGCCGGCTACTTCGACGGGCTGCCCACCGACCGCGGGACGGACCTGCGCCGCCAGACGATCTTCGCCCTCCAGAGCATGGGCATCCGCGTCGAGTACAGCCATCACGAGGTGGCCCCGAGCCAGCACGAAATCGACCTGCGCTACCTCGACGCCCTCGAGATGGCCGACACGGTGATGACCTACCGGGTGGCCGTCAAGGAGATCGCCCGGCAGAACGGCGTCTACGCCACCTTCATGCCGAAGCCCATCTTCGGCCAGAACGGCAGCGGCATGCACGTCCACCAGTCGCTCTTCAAGGGCAGCAAGAACGCCTTCTTCGACGCCAAGGATCAGTACCACCTGTCGTCCGTCGCGAAGAGCTACATCGCGGGGATCATGCGGCACGCCCGCGAGATCACGGCCGTCACCAACCAGTGGGTCAACTCCTACAAGCGCCTGGTGCCCGGCTACGAGGCGCCCGTCTACTGTGCCTGGGCGCGCCGCAACCGCTCCGCCATGATCCGCGTGCCCATGTACAAACCCGGCAAGGAGAAGGCGACCCGCATCGAGTTCCGCTCGCCCGACCCCGCCTGCAACCCCTACCTGGCCTTTGCGGTCATGCTGGGCGCGGGGCTCAAGGGCGTCGAGGGCAAGTACCCCCTGCCCGAGCCGGTGGAGCACGACATCTTCGAGATGGACGAAAAGGCCCGCGCCGAGGCCGGGATCAGCTCCCTGCCCGGCAGCCTCTGGGAGGCCCTCGAGGAGACCAAGCAGAGCGTGCTGGTCAACGAGGTCCTGGGAGACCACATCTTCGGCAAGTTCGTCGAGAACAAGAAGCGGGAGTGGGACATGTTCCGCACCCACGTCACCGATTTCGAGATCAACCGGTACCTGCCGATGCTGTAAACGGCAAGAGGGGCAGCCCGCCGGGCTGCCCCTTTTTTCACATCCCGTTGAGAAGGGAACCGTCATGCACCTGCTGAGAAAGAAGCCGCGAGCCCTGCTCGTCCTGGAAGACGGGAGCGTCTTCCGGGGGTTTGCCTTCGCCCACGCGGGGCAGGCCGTGGGCGAGGTCGTCTTCAACACGGGCATGACGGGCTACCAGGAAATCCTGACGGACCCCTCCTACAAGGAGCAGATCGTGACGATGACCTACCCCCTCATCGGCAGCACCGGGGTCAACCCCGACGACATGGAGTCGGCGAAGATCCACCTCGAGGGGTTCATCGTCAAGGAGTACCAGCCGCACCCGAGCAACTGGCGGTCCACCCGGCCCCTCAAGGAGTTCCTCGAGGAGCACGGAAAGCTCGGCGTCGAGGGGATCGACACGCGGGCCCTCACGCGGAAGATCCGCCTGGCGGGCGCCATGAAGGGGATCCTCTCGACGCAGACAGACGACACGAACCTCCTGCTCGAACGGGTCAGGGCCTACCCGGGGCTCGTGGGCCGGGACCTCATCCCCTTCGTGACCTCCGAGAAGCCCTACCTGTGGAAAGACAGCGGGCCCCGTCCCATCGAGGAGCTGGAAAAAACGAAATCGCGCCTGCGCGTCGTGGTCATCGACTGCGGCGTGAAGTACAACATCCTGCGCAACCTGGAGAAGCGGGGCTGCGAGGTCGTCGTCGTCCCCTGCCGGGCGACGGCCCCCGAGATCCGGGCCTACGAGCCCGACGGCGTGCTTCTCAGCAACGGCCCGGGCGACCCGGCCACCCTGCCCTACATCGTCGACACGGTGCGCGATCTGCTGGGCCGGACGCCCATCTTCGGGATCTGCCTGGGCCACCAGATCCTCGGCCAGGCCCTCGGGGGAAAGACGGCCAAGCTCAAGTTCGGCCACCACGGCATCAACCAGCCGGCCAAGAACGTCGCGCGCAAACGGGTCGAGATCAGCTCCCAGAACCACGGCTTCACGGTCCTGCCGGAAACCCTCGGCAACCGGGTCGTGACGACGCACCGGAACCTCAACGACGGCACCCTCGAGGGCCTCGTCGTCCCGGAGCTCAAGGCCTTCAGCGTCCAGTACCACCCCGAGGCGGCGCCGGGCCCGCAGGATGCCGAGTACCTCTTCACGGAATTCACCGAGCTCATGCTCAGAGAGAAGCGCGGCGATGCCTAAGCGGACGGACCTGAAGAAAATCCTCCTCATCGGATCGGGGCCCATCATCATCAGCCAGGCCTGCGAGTTCGACTACTCGGGCACCCAGGCCTGCAAGGCCCTCAAGGAGGAGGGCTACGAGGTCATCCTGATCAACTCCAACCCGGCCACGATCATGACGGACCCCGAGACGGCCGACCGCACCTACGTGGAGCCCATCACCCCAGAGGCCGTGGCCAAGATCATCGAGAAGGAGCGCCCCGACGCGCTCCTGCCCACCCTCGGCGGCCAGACGGGCCTCAACACGGCCGTGGGCGTCGCGAAGCTCGGCGTCCTGGAGACGTACGGCGTGGAGCTCATCGGCGCCTCCCTGGAGGTCATCCACAAGGCCGAGGACCGCGAGAAGTTCCGCGACGCCATGGAGAGGATCGGCCTGCGGGTGCCCCGGAGCGGCTTCGCCCGGAGCATGGCCGACGTCCACCGGGTGGCCGACGCAATCGGCTTCCCCATCATCATCCGCCCGTCCTTCACCCTCGGGGGCACGGGCGGAGGCGTGGCCTACAACCGCGAGGACCTCGTCGACATCGCCAAGCAGGGTCTCGACGCGAGCCTCATCGGCGAGATCATGCTCGAGGAGTCCGTACTCGGCTGGAAGGAGTACGAGCTCGAGGTCATGCGCGACCGGGCCGACAACGTCGTCATCATCTGCTCCATCGAGAACTTCGATCCCATGGGCGTGCACACGGGCGACTCCATCACGGTGGCGCCCGCCCAGACGCTCACCGACGTGGAATACCAGGTCCTGCGCAACGCCTCCATCGCCATCATGCGCGAAATCGGCGTCGAGACGGGCGGCTCCAACGTCCAGTTCGCCGTCAACCCGGCAAACGGCGAGATGGTCGTCGTCGAGATGAACCCCCGCGTGTCGCGCTCGTCGGCCCTGGCCTCGAAGGCCACGGGCTTCCCCATCGCCAAGATCGCCGCGAAGCTCGCCGTGGGCTACACCCTCGACGAGATCCCCAACGACATCACCCGCGAGACGATGGCCTCCTTCGAGCCCACCATCGACTACGTGGTGACCAAGATCCCTCGGTGGACCTTCGAGAAGTTCCCCGAGACGGAGGACCTGCTCACCACGTCGATGAAGTCCGTCGGGGAGACCATGGCCATCGGCCGGACCTTCAGGGAGTCCCTCCAGAAGGCCGTCCGGTCCCTCGAGATCGGCCGCTTCGGCCTGCTTCAGCAGCTGCCGCCCGACATCGAGAGCGCCGAGGAGTTCCTCATCCCCAAGCTCACGACACCCAACTCCCAGCGCCTGTTCTACATCGCCACGGCCATCCAGTGCGGCATGCCCGTCGAGGACATCGCCCGACATACCTGCATCGACCCTTGGTTCCTGCACCACCTGAAGGAAATCGTCGACGCCGAGAACGCCTTCCGCGTCCTTTCGCCCTCGGCCGAGGCGCTGCGCGAGGCCAAGGCGCTCGGGTTCTCGGACCGCTACCTGGCGCAGATCTGGAACCGGACGGAGCGGGAGATCCGCGACCTCAGGGACAGGGCGAAGGTGACTCCCGTCTACAAGCTCGTCGACACCTGCGCCGCCGAGTTCGAGGCCTTCACGCCCTACTACTACTCCACCTACGAGACCGAGGACGAGTCGAGGCCCTCGGACCGGAAGAAGGTCGTCATCCTGGGCGGCGGCCCCAACCGGATCGGCCAGGGCATCGAGTTCGACTACTGCTGCGTCCACGCCTCCTTCGCCCTGCGCGAGGAGGGCTACGAGAGCATCATGGTGAACTCCAACCCCGAGACCGTCTCGACGGACTACGACACCTCCGACAAGCTCTACTTCGAGCCCCTGACCCTGGAGGACGTCCTGCACATCGTCCGGACGGAGAAGCCCGTCGGCGTGATCGTCCAGTTCGGCGGCCAGACGCCCCTGAATCTGGCCCGCGGGCTGGCCGAGGCGGGCGTGCCCATCCTGGGCACCTCCTCGGAGGCCATTGACCGCGCCGAGGACCGTGAGCGCTTCGGCGACATCGTCCGCAGGCTCAAGCTCAACCAGCCCGACCACGACACGGTGACGGACGTCGAGGCGGCCCTGCAGGCGGCCGAGCGGATCGGCTACCCCGTGCTCGTCCGGCCCTCCTACGTCCTGGGCGGCCGGGCCATGGAGATCGTCTACGACGCGGCCGCCCTGCGGCAGTACATGGAGCGGGCCCTGCTGATCTCGCCCGAGCACCCCATCCTCATCGACAAGTTCCTCGAGGACGCCGTGGAGCTCGACGTGGACGCCGTCAGCGACGGCAAGGACACCGTCATCGGCGGGATCATGGAGCACATCGAGGAGGCGGGCATCCACTCGGGCGACAGCGCCTGCGTGCTGCCCCCGTTCTCCTTCTCCGCGGAGCTGCTGAAGACCATCGAGAAGCAGACGCGGATGCTGGCCCGCGAGCTCGGCGTCGTGGGCCTCATGAACATCCAGTACGCCGTCAAGGACGGCGTCCTGTACTGCCTCGAGGTCAACCCGCGGGCGAGCCGCACGGTCCCCTTCGTGTCGAAGGCCATCGGCGTCCCCCTGGCGAAGCTCGCCACGAAAGTCATGCTGGGCAAATCCCTCAGGGAGCTCGGGTTCACGAAGAAGATCGTGCCGAAGCACATCGCCGTGAAGGAATCCGTCTTCCCCTTCAACCGCTTCCCCAACGCCGACATCATCCTGGGGCCCGAGATGAAGTCCACCGGCGAGGTCATGGGCATCGACCTCTCCTTCGGGATCGCCTTCGCCAAGTCCCAGATGGCCGCCGGCTTCGACCTGCCCCGGGCGGGGACCGTCTTCATCAGCGTCCACGACATCCACAAGGAGAAGATGGTCCCCATCGCACGGGATCTCAGGGACATGGGGTTCCGGCTCCTTGCCACGCGGGGGACGGCCGCCTATCTCAAGGCTGCGGGGATCGACTCCGAGGCGATCTGCAAGGTGAGCGAGGGCCGCCCCCACGTCGTCGACTTCATCAAGAACGGGGACATCCATCTCGTCATCAACACCGGTATCGGCCGCCGGTCGTCGCAGGACGCCTACCACATCCGCCGCGGGGCCATCACGTACAACGTCCCCTACACGACGACCGTCGCCGGGGCGAGGGCCGTGAGCGAGGCCATCGCGGCCCTCCGGAAAGAGCAGTGGCAGGTCCGGCCGCTGCAGGAGTACTACGATCAAGGCAGGGCATCAGGCGCCAGGCATCAGGCACCGGGCAATGACAAGAAGAAGGCGGCAGGCGGCGGGAAAAAGAAGCCGCAAGCCTCAGGGCGTAAGGCAAAAGGCAAACGGTAACGAGGAACGGATGCATGGTTGACGAGCCCTTTGGTGAGGGAAGGCCCCGGGAGGAGTGCGGCATCGTTGCCGTGCACGGCCACGAGCAGGCGGCAAGGCTCGCCTACTTCGGGCTCTTCGCGCTGCAGCACCGCGGCCAGGAGAGCGCTGGCATCACCACGGCCGACGGCAAGACGGTCCACGAGCACAAGGGGATGGGCCTGGTCTCGGAAGTCGTGCACGAAAGCACGTTGCAGAAGCTCCGCGGCCACATGGCCATCGGCCATGTCCGCTACTCCACGACGGGCTCGTCCACCCTTTCCAATGCGCAGCCGTTCCTGGTGCACCACGCCGGCGAGCCCTACGCCCTGGGGCACAACGGCAATTTCATCAACGCCCGGCAGATCCGATCCCAGCTCGAAAAGCAGGGCTCCATCTTCCAGTCCACCATGGACAGCGAGATCGTCGTGCACCTCATGGCGCACCACCTCCGCAGCGGGTTCGAGGACGCGCTCGTCAAGGCCCTCGGCCGTGTGAAAGGAGCCTACTGCCTCGTGATGCTCACGAAGGACAAGGTGATCGCCGCCCGCGACCCAAGGGGCTTCAGGCCCCTGTCGATCGGCAGGCTCGGCGAGGCCACCGTCGTCGCCTCGGAGACCTGCGCCTTCGACCTGCTCGGCGCCGCCTACGTGCGCGATGTCGAACCCGGGGAAATCGTCATCATCGACAACACGGGGATGCGGAGCCTCAAGCCCTTTCGCAAGGTCCGGCCCGCACACTGCATCTTCGAGCTGGTGTACTTCGCCCGTCCCGACAGCCACATCTTCGGCCAGAACGTCTACCTCTGCCGCAAGCGTTTCGGCCGACAGATGGCCCGCGAGTACCGGCCCGACGTGGACCTGGTCATGCCCTTCCCCGACTCGGGCAACTACGCGGCCCTGGGCTACGCCGAGGAAAGCGGGCTGCCCTTCGAGATGGGCATGATCCGCAACCACTACGTGGGCCGGACGTTCATCCAGCCCTCGCAGGCGATCCGCGACTTCGGGGTGCGCGTGAAGCTCAACCCCGTCAAGCCCCTGCTCCAGGGGAAGCGTGTCCTCATCGTCGAGGACTCCATCATCCGGGGGACGACCAGCCGCAACCGCATCCGCAACCTCCGCCAGATCGGCGTGAAGGAAATCCACATGGCCATCAGCTGCCCCCCGACACGATACCCCTGTCCGTACGGCATCGACTTCTCCTCGAAGGGCGAGCTCATCGCGGCCGAGAAGGGCTCCGTCGACGCCATCGGCCGCTTCCTCGGTCTCGATTCCCTCTATTACCTCAGCATCAAGGGCATGGTGGAGGCCACCCGGATGGACCCCCGGAGCTTCTGCCTGGCCTGCTATTCCGGCAAATACCCCATCCCCATCGACGAAGAGCTCGACAAGTTCTGCATGGAGGATCGTTCGAGCTGCGAGCCTCAGCAGGACGACCTCCCCTTCATTTCGTGATCGTCAGGCCACCGGCCCTGCCATGCTGGATCTCTTGCGCTCGGCTTCAAGCCCCGGGAACGCGAAGTTCGGGAGAGCAGAGATGCGCCTTGCGCCCGGCCCCCTTCCGACCTGCCGGTTATTCTGACTGATTTCATCGATTCAATCACCGGAATGTAGTCTTTTCAATCTGACTATACATTTTTGTTCATTCAACGCTTGATCATACAATACTGTATAGGATATTTTTGCCCACACATATCTATCATGCTGATATATTTGGATATTTACGATTGCTGAGGATTTGCATTCCCGTGGTCATCTCGCTTTGAGGGGGAAGGGAAATCGTGGCTCCACAGATCAACACGGGCGACACCGCCTGGATTCTCGTTTCCTGCGCACTGGTCCTCATGATGACCCCCGGCCTCGCGTTTTTTTACGGAGGCATGGTCCGCAGGAAAAACGTCCTCTCCACGCTGACCCTGAGCTACATCTTCTTGGCCCTCATCGGCGTACAGTGGGTGGCCTACGGGTACTCGCTCTCCTTCGGCAGCTCGATCAACGGCATCATCGGCGGCCTGAACTTCGTCGGCTTTCAGGGCGTCGATGCCGCGCCCAACCCGGACTACGCCAAGACGATCCCCCAGGGCCTCTTTGCGGCCTTCCAGATGATGTTTGCCGTCATCACGCCCGCCCTGATCACGGGCGCCTTCGTGGAGCGCGTGCGATTCAAGAGCTTTCTGCTCTTCAGCCTGCTCTGGGCCACGCTGGTATACGATCCCCTCTGCCACTGGGTCTGGGGACAGGGGGGGGTGGCAGAAGAACCTGGGTGTCCTCGATTTCGCCGGCGGCACGGTGGTGCACATCGCGGCCGGCTTCTCTGCCCTGGCTTTTGCGCTGGTCATCGGGCCGCGCAAGGGATTCGGGACCGCCCCCATGGAGCCGAACAACATCCCCCTGACCGTCCTGGGAATGGGACTGTTGTGGGTGGGCTGGTTCGGTTTCAATGCGGGCTCCGCCCTGGCTGCAAACGGCGTGGCGGTGAATGCCCTGCTGACGACCAACACCTCCGCGGCCACGGCGGGCCTGGTGTGGATGGTGCTCTCCTGGCTGGACGGAAGGCCCAGCACCCTGGGGATCGCCACGGGGATGGTCGTCGGCCTGGCCGCGGTCAGCCCGGCCTCGGGGTTCATCACCCCGCTGGCCTCCATGCTGGTCGGGGCCGTGGCGGCGCCGCTGTCCTATTGCGCGATCCGTTTCCGGGACCGCAGAACGCTCGACGAGTCGCTTGACGTGTGGGCCTGCCACGGGATCTCCAGCACCTGGGGTATGATTGCCGCGGGGCTCTTCGCCACCGTGTCCGTCAACGGCGACGGCGCCAACGGCCTCTTCTTCGGCAACGCCGGGCAGATCGGCGTCCAGCTTCTGGCCATCGCCGTCACCATGGTTTTTTCATTCACCGTGACCTATGTCCTTGCCAGGGCGCTCCACGCGAGCATCGGCCTGCGGGTCAAGCCCATGGAGGAGGAAGTCGGCCTGGACATCAGCTCCCACGGGGAGAGATCCTATTCGTAGAGCCGGGCGGCCGAGAACTTCCATCACCCTTCATCCGCTTGCACCCAATGGGGAGGAGAACATGCTGAAGAAAGTCGAAGCCATCATTCGTGAAGACAAGGTCAACGACGTCGTGGATGCCCTCAAGGCGATCGGCATCATGGGCCTCAACACCTTCGAGGTCCGGGGCCACGGCCGCCAGGGCGGCATTCAGCTCGTGGGCCGTGCGGGGACCTACCAGGTGAACATGCTGCCCAAGATCCAGGTCAACATCGTGCTGAGCGACAGAAACCTCGAACCCGCCATCGAGGCGATCCTCCAATCGGCCTACACGGGAGAGCCGGGCGATGGTCTCATTTTCGTCACGCCCGTCGAGGAGGTGATCCGCATACGGACGCGCGAGCGAGGACAGGACGCCATGATGTACCCCGGCGACATCGACCAAAGGAAGAAGCGCGGCACGGGCTGAAGGCCCGATCGCACGCCGGAACCGGACTAGCAGGCAGGGCGGCTGTTGCCCTGCCTCTTTTTTTGTCCCGCGCAGCGCAGGGGAGCGTCCGCCCCCGGCTCCCGGCCCCCCCGAACGGCACGGCCCGTGATGCCCGAACGTACCGCGGCCCACATCATCCATGTTCGTTCTCATCGCAATTTTATTCACATATTCGTCACTATTTGAAATATAGTATACATATATGTGTTATTCTATGACGTCTCGCAATGGCCGACATATACATATATTGAGTTATTTCAATGACTTGTCATCATTCAAGGCGCCTGGCACTCAACTTGCCTTATCCACGGGCAGCACCAATGCAATCTCTTTCAGGAGGTAACGAACATGAACTCGGGTGACACGGCTTGGGTGCTCATCTCCTCGGCACTCGTTCTTCTCATGACCCTGCCCGGCCTGGCATTCTTCTACGGCGGCCTGGTGAGGAGAAAAAACGTCCTTTCCATCCTGATGCAGTGCCTGATCATCCTCTGCGTCATCACGCTTCAGTGGGTGCTCTACGGCTACTCGCTGACCTTCAGCCCCGATGCCTTCAAGGGGATCATCGGCGGGCTCGACTGGGCGGGCCTCCGGAACGTGGGGGGGCAGCCGAACGCCGATTACGCGGCCACGATCCCGCACTACGCCTTCATGATCTTCCAGTGCATGTTCGCCGTAATCACGCCGGCGCTGATCATCGGGACCTACGCCGAGCGGATCAAGTTCTCCGCCTTCCTGGCCTTCACCGTTCTCTGGGCCACCTTCGTCTACAACCCCCTCGGGCACTGGGTCTGGGGGACGGGCGGATGGCTCCGCGAGCTCGGCGCCCTCGATTTCGCCGGCGGGATCGTCGTGCACACCAGCTCCGGCATCTCGGCCCTGGTGCTCGCCTTGCTGATCGGCCGCAGGATCGGCTACGACAGGAGGACCTTCACCCCCCACAACCTGCCCTTTACGGTCCTGGGAGGCGCCCTGCTGTGGTTCGGCTGGTTCGGCTTCAACGCGGGCAGCGCCCTGGCGGCCAACGACCTCGCCGCGAACGCCTTCGTGACCACCACGGTGGCCACCTCCGCCGCGGGACTGACCTGGGCCGTCATCGAATGGATCCAGCACAAGGCCCCGACCGCCCTGGGCGCGGTGTCGGGCGCCGTGGCGGGCCTCGTCGCGATCACGCCGGCCTGCGGGTTCGTCAACCCCATGAACGCGATCTTCATCGGCATGATCGCAAGCGGCCTGTGCTATGTCGCCATCGCAAAGGTCAAATCCTTCTTCAAGTATGACGATTCGCTCGACGTCTTCGGGATCCACGGCGTGGGCGGGATCTGGGGAACGCTGGCGACGGGCCTCTTCGCGGAGAAGGCGGTCAACGAGGCCGGCGCCGACGGGCTTCTCTTCGGCAACCCCGGGCTGTTCTTGACCCAGTGCATGCTCGTGGCGGTGACGATCGCCTTCGCGGCGGCCATGACCTGGGCTCTCTTCAAGCTCGTCGACGTCCTGCTGTGTGTCCGCGTGGCAAAGACCGAGGAAATCGTAGGGCTCGACCTCACCCAGCACAGCGAGTCGGCCTACACCCTGGTCGACTAGGAGGGACGAACCATGAAATACATCATCGCCATCATCAAACCGCACAAGCTCGACGACGTGATGAAAGCGCTCGAGGAGATCAACGTGAACCTGATGACCGTTTCCAACGTCCTCGGCAGGGGCCGGCAGATGGGCGTCACGGAGGTCTACCGGGGCGCGAAGGAAGCGGGGAGCCTTCTCAAGAAGGTCAAGCTCGAGATCGCCGTCAACGAGGATTTCGTGGAGCCCACCATCCAGGCCATCAGCAAGAGCGCCCGCACCGGCGAGATCGGCGACGGCAAGATCTTCGTCCTGGATCTGCCGGACGTCATCCGGATCCGGACCGCGGAGCGGGGAAGCCAGGCGATCGGATAGGAGACCGGCATCCGGGGACGGGAATCCCATCCCGTCCCCGGGGCCCGTTGTCCCATCGCCGGTCCGGCGGGTTGATCATGAAACAGGAAAAAGCGGAGACATCGGCCGTCAATCTCAAAGCGCGCGTGGAGGCCTATGAGCGGGTCCCGGTCGTCGAGGCGCTCCGGCGCACAAAGGGCAATCAGAGCCGCGCCGCCGAACTTCTCGGCACCTCCCGGCGCATCGTCAACTACAAGATCAGGAAGTACCGTCTCGACCTCGGCCTGTTCCGATGACGGGATCCCGCCCTGACGCCCGCCTGTCCGAGAACGAATTTGTAGACCGCGGACCCGGTTATACAATTTTTTGAGGGTCCCCCCCCTTCCGGCGGACGCCGTCGAACCTGCCATTGACAAGCGATATCCATGACTTGCAGTCAGGTTCCGTCCTGGCACTCCAATTGCTCCTTCAACAGGCAGCCAGAGGCCGCCGCGCTGCGGCGCCGGCGGGACCCGGCCGCTGAGGCGCCAGCCGGCCCTCCGGCGGCGGGCGATGTGCACAAAGGGCTGGGTATATCGGCCGGCTTGGTGTATACGGAAAAAAGGACTGCGGAAGGGGGGTGCCATGGTAAAGGCCATCGTCACAGCCGTGAGCAGCAAGATGGGGGCGAGGCTCATGCAGTTCGTCCACGAGACGGACGGCATCGAGCTCGTCGGGGCCGTGGACGCGGCGGGAAGCCGCTACGTCGGGCATGACGCAGGCGAAATCCATCACATGGGATTCTTCGGGGTGGCCGTGTCGGAGAGTCTCCGGGACTGCATCCGCAACAGCTGCGTGGTCATCGATTTCACGGACAAGGAATCGTCCCTGGCCCATCTCAAGATTGCCGCCGAGTTCAAGACCTCCGTGGTCATGGGGACCATGGGGTTCATGCTCGATGAGATGGAGCGCATCCGCGAGCTGACGAAGAAGACACGCTGCGTCCTCGTGCCCAACGTGAGCCCTGCCCTCTTCAGCGAGATGGGGGCCGGCGTGGAACTGATCTACCGCTCCTTCATCCGGGACACCTTCGCCCGCGAGGCCATCGCCGCCGCGAAATGGATCGTGAAGCGGAAGAACGGGCTGTACGACATGCAGGACGTCCTGGGCCTGAAGTGAGAAGGAGGAAAATGCTGGACGCCCCGGACGGCAGACGGTATAAAAACAGACCAACACACGAAGGAGGTGGAATCATGAAACGAGCATTCCTGTGCGTCGCGGCCGTCATGCTCGTCCTCGCGCTGGCACACGGGGACGACGCCCTGGCACAACGGAAGACCTTCCTCACGCTCTCGTCGGGCAGCCCCGGGGGCGTCTATTACCCGCTGGGCGGAGGCATGGCGGTCATCATCGAGAAGACCGTCGAAGGGTTCCGCTGCGCCTCGGAATCGACGGGCGCCTCCGTCGAGAACAGCCGGCTCGTCGGAAACGGCGAATCGGACATGGGCATGGTCATGGGCAGCATCGCCTACAACGCCGTGGAGGGAAAGGACCCCTTCAAGGAGAAGCTGCCCCTCGTGGCCCTGTTCCAGATGTACCCCGCCCCCGAGCACATCGTGACGACAAAGCAGTCGGGGATCAAGTCCATCAAGGATCTCAAGGGCAAGAAGGTCTCCATCGACGTGCCCGGCAGCGGCTGCGCCAACATGGCCCGGATCATCCTCGAGGAGCACGGCTTCACGCTCAACAAGGACGTGACCATCGCGAATCTCTCCCAGAACGAATCCGTCCAGGCCCTCAAGGACGGCGTCGTCGACGCCGTGTTCTTCAACTTCGCCTACCCCGGCGCTGCGGTCCTCGACCTGGCGGCCTCGCGGGACATCGTTCTGATCCCCATCGAAAAGGCCATGGCCGACCGCATCATCAAGAAGTACCCTTACTACATCCGCATCGCCATCCCGGCCAAGACCTACCCGGGGCAGGACCGTGAAATCCTCTGCCTCGGCGACTCCAACGTGCTGGTGGCCAACAGGAAGATGGCCGACGACGTGGCCTACAAGATCACCAAGGCGATTTTCAGCAACGTCAAGGAGGGCAAGTACGCGCTCGTCAACATCCACCCGATCGCCGCGCAGATGACGCCTGCAAATGCCGTCAACAGCCCGATCGCCCTGCACCCCGGCGCCGTGAAGTACTTCAAGGAGATCAAGGCGCTCAAGTGATGTCCCGGGGCCCGGCCGGTGCGACGCCGGCCGGGCTTTCCTTGCCCATGGTCCGACGCATCGCCACCCTTGTCCTCGCTGCAGCCCTCTGGCTCCCCCCGCCCGCCTGGGCGGCGGAGCAGGCGACGGGCCTTGTGCTCCGGATCGTGCGCCACCCGGAAGGCAACCTGCTGTGGCAGCGTCCCGTGGCGCCGGGTGACCTCTTTGTGCTCGACTACACGCACTCATCCGACGGGACCCCCGTGCGGGACATCTTCCGGGTCGAGCGGGACGGGACCTTCGTGCTCCTGGAAGAGCAGTACCTGTGGTACGGGGCGGGACTGGAATCGCACCCGCAGGCCGCCGTCTCGTTCGAGGGGGAGCGGACGCGGGTCATGGTCAACCGGCGCCTGCCGCACCTGCTGATCCGCGTCGGCCGCGTATCCAACCCGGCGATCCGTTCCGGCGACGCGAGGGTCGTCCTGGCCGAGCTCGCGCCGGGCGGGAGTCTGCTGCAACTTCACATCGTGAAACGGTAGGGTCGGCATCGCATGGCGGAGATCGAGAAAACGCTGCAGCACGAATTCGAGGAGGAGAGGAAGCGCGGACAGGAAATCCTCGAGAAGTTCGAGCGGGTCCGCACCTACACGGGCCCGGCCGGCGCGCTGCTCGGGGCGTTCGCCGTCGCGGCAAGCCTCTACCATCTCTATTACGCCTACGCGCACCCCTTCTTCGCCCTCGATCACCGGGCCCTGCACTGGTTCTTCATGTCCCTTCTCATCTTTGCGCTCTACCCCCTGTCGAAGAAGCGCTCGCCGTGGACCCGCATGTCGGTCCTCGATGCGGTTTTTCTGATCGCCTCGGGCGCCGTCTGCATCTGGCTCTTCCTCGAGTCGACGCCGATCATGAACCGGGCGGGCTCCTACGAAACCCTGGACGTGGTCATGGGAAGCCTGCTGGTCCTGATCGTCCTGGAGGCCTCGAGGCGCTCCACGGGCCTGTCCGTCACGCTGATCGCCGTGGTGTTCATCCTCTACGCCCTGCTGGGCCCCTGGCTGCCGGACGTCATCTCGCACAAGGGCTACAGCGTCAAGCGCCTCTCGACCTACCTCGCGCTCTCCACGGACGGGATCTTCGGGGTCCCGATCGGTGTTTCGGCCAACTTCATCCTGCTGTTCATCCTCTACGGGACGCTGCTGCGCAAGACGGGGGCGGGCGAGTTCTTCACGGACATCGCCTTCGCCCTCACGGGATGGACGCGGGGCGGCCCGGCGAAAGCGGCGGTCGTGTCGAGCACGTTCTTCGGGATGATCTCGGGGAGCTCCGTGGCCAACACGATCACGACGGGATCGTTCACGATCCCCCTGATGAAGCGGACGGGGTATCCCGCCCACTTCGCGGCGGGTGTGGAGGCCTCGGCATCTACGATGGGACAGATCATGCCGCCGGTGATGGGCGCCGCGGCGTTCATCATGGCGGAGTTTCTCGGCATCCCCTACTTCAAGGTCTGTGTCGCCGCGTTCATCCCCGCGACGCTGGCCTTTTTCGCCACGTTCATGCAGGTTCACTTCCGGGCCGTCTCGCTCGGCCTCCAGGGGATGCCCAGGGCCGAGCTTCCCAGCATCCGCCGCACCCTGATCCGGGGCTGGCACCACCTGTTCTCCGTTTTCGCCCTCATCGCCTTCCTGATGGAGGACTATTCGCCCGAGCGGGCCGTCTTCTGGGCCATCGCCGTGACGATCCTCACGTCGCTGTGCATGACCGTCGCCAGGGGGGAATCCCTGAAGGTCTACGGGCGGTCCGTCGTGGACGGGCTGCGGGAAGGCGCGATCGGGTCGGTGCAGGTGGCCGCCGCCTGCGCCGCAGCGGGGATCATCATCGGAAGCATCACCATGACGGGGCTGGGCCTCAAGTTCTCTTCCTTCGTCGTCGACGCCTCCCAGGGTTACCTGTTCCTGGCCCTGCCCTTCACCATGATCGCCTGCCTGTTCCTGGGGATGGGGGTCCCGACGACGGCGCAATACATCATCATCACCTCGCTGGTGGCGCCGGCGCTCGCCGAGATGGGGGTCCTCGCCATCGCCGCCCACCTCTTCATCCTCTACTTCGGCACCCGGGCCGACATCACGCCCCCCGTCGCCCTGGCAGCCTACGCCGGTGCGGGAATCGCCCGGTCGGATCCGTGGAAGACGGGGCTGGCGGCCTTTCAGCTCGGCATCGCGGGCTTCATCATTCCCTTCATGTTCGTCTGCGCCCCGGAGCTGCTGATGATCGGGAGCTGGCCCGGCATCCTCCTGGCCGTGTGCACGGCGACCCTCGGCGTCGTGTGCCTCGCCGCTGCCGTGCAGGGCTGTCTGATGATCGAGACGGCCTGGTACGAGAGGATCGCCCTGACGGCGGCCGCCCTGCTCCTGATCAAGCCGGGATGGATGACGGATCTCGTCGGGCTGATCGTCTTCTTGCTTGTTTTCCTTGCACAGACGCTGAAAAAGCGGAAAGGGGGCGGGACAACCGCGCAGGATGCCCCGGCCCGGCCGGCGTGACGCCGAATCGAAGTGTCCCAACCGGAGAGAGCGGACCGCAATGCCCGTCTTGCCCAGAGAACCCCTGATCTACGAGATCAACGCCTGGGTCTGGCTCGCCGAATTGAGCCGCAGGCACGGAAGGCCCGTCACGCTGGCGAATGTCCCTGCGGAGGAGTGGCAGGCCATCGCCTCCCTCGGGTTCGATGCCGTGTGGCTCATGGGGGTCTGGCGCAGGAGTCCTGCGGGGGCCAGGCTGGCCCGGGGCCTGCCGTCCCTCCTCGAGGAGTGCCGCAGGGTCCTGCCGGATTTCACGCCCGACGATATCCCGGGCTCCCCGTACTGCATACGCGATTACACCGTGGACGAGCACCTCGGGGGCCCCGACGGCCTCGCCGCGGCGCGCCGCGCCCTTGAGCGCCTCGGGCTCGGCCTGATCCTGGATTTCGTGCCGAACCACGTGGCCCAGGACCACGACTGGGTGCGGGAACACCCCGAGTTCCTCATCCGGGGCGATGCGGCGGACCTGGTCCGGGCGCCGCGGGAGTTTTTCCATGCCGGCGGCCGCATTTTCGCCTTCGGCCGCGACCCCAACTACCCTCCCTGGACGGACGTGGCCCAGCTCAACGCCTATCACCCGGGTCTCCGGGAGGCCGCCGTCGGGACGCTGCTGGGCATCGCGGAGCAGTGCGACGGGGTGCGCTGCGACATGGCCATCCTGCTCATCAACCGCATTTTCCGCAAGACCTGGGGAACCCGCGCGGGAAGGGAGCCACGGGACGAATACTGGACGCAGATCATCGGCGGCGTGCGCAAACGCCGTCCCGGCCTTGTCTTCATCGCCGAGGCCTATTGGGACCTGGAACGGGAGCTCCAGCAGCAGGGCTTCGACTACTGTTACGACAAGCGCCTCTACGACCGTCTCCTGCACGAGTCGGCCGAGGCGGTGCGGCTTCACCTCTCCGGCGACGCCGGCTACCAGCGCGGGCTTCTGCGCTTCATCGAGAACCACGACGAGCCGCGCGCCGCATCGGCCTTCGGCCCCGCAAGGGGCAGGGCCGCCGCGGTCGTGATCGCAACGCTGCCGGGCGCGAGGCTGTTTCACGACGGGCAGCTCGAAGGCCGCAAGGTGAGACTGCCGGTCCAGCTCGGCCGGAAGCCCGACGAGGCCCCGGATCCGTCCCTGCAGGACTTCTACGGGAGGCTCCTCCGTGCCGTGCGCGATGCGGAACTGAGCGGCAGTGCATGGGCCCCCTGCGAGGTCGGCGGCTGGCCCGATAACCAAAGCTGCGGGAACCTCGTTTCCTGGAGGTGGGAACGAGCGGACAGGCGCCACCTCGTCGTCGTGAACCTGTCGGGTGCTGCATCCCAGGGGCGCGTCCGGATGCCCGGCCTATCCCTGGCCGGACGTTCGTGGCGGCTGGTCGATCGGCTGTCGGGGGATGTCTTCGAGCGGGAAGGCGACGAGATGACGGACCCGGGGCTCTACGTCGATCTACCACCTTGGGGTTATCACGTTCTCGAGTTCTGATGAATGTAGAGGGTGTTTCCCGGCCTTCAGACCTCAGCCTTCAGCCTATTTTTCTACCACGCCTCCCGGACTTTGACGCCGTTGCCGGCGAGATAGGCCTTGAGTTCGGCGATCGTGTAGGTCCCGTAGTGCACGATGGAGGCGATGAGGGCCGCGTCGGCCTTCGCCTTCGTGAGGACGTCCAGCAGGTGTTCTTTCCTGCCCGCCCCGCCCGATGCGATGACGGGGATCCTCACGTGCGTCGCGATCCTGTGCGTGAGATCCAGCTCGTAGCCGTCGAGGGTCCCGTCGGCGTCGATCGAATTCAGGCAGATCTCCCCCGCCCCGAGGTTCTCGGCTTCCTTCGCCCACCAGAGGGCATCGATCCCCATGTGCTTCCTTCCGCCCTGGATGACGATCTCGTAGCCCGACGGGATCTTCGCGCCCGCATCGACCTTCTTCACGTCCATCCCGAGGACGACGCACTGGCTGCCGAACGCCACGGCACCCTCGGTGATGATCTTCGGGTTCTCCACGGCGCCGGAGTTGACGCTGACCTTCTCCGCGCCGGCCAGGATGACCCTGCGCATGTCCTCGAGAGTCCGGATGCCCCCGCCCACCGAGAAGGGGATGAAGATCGTCTCGGCGACGCGCTTCACGACGTCGATCATGATGTCGCGCCCTTCCGACGAGGCGGTGATGTCGTAGAAGACGATCTCGTCGGCCCCCTGCTCGTAGTATCGCCTGGCCGCCTCCACGGGATCGCCGATGTCGATGTTGCCCTTGAACTTGACCCCCTTGGTGAGCTTGCCGTCCCGCACGTCGAGACAGGGGATGATCCGCTTACTGAGCATGTCTGCCATCCCAGCGGCTGAAGTTTTCGAGGATCTTGAGCCCGAAGCGCCCGCTCTTCTCGGGGTGGAACTGGACCGCCACGAGATTGCGTCGCGCCACGGCCGAGGCAAAGCGGATTCCGTATTCCGTCTCGCCGGCCACATCATCCGCGTTCGACGGCGCCGGGTAATAGGAATGCACAAAGTAGAACTCGGCATTTTCCGGCAGGCCTTCAAAGACGGGGTGAGGGCCCCGGAAGGCAACACGGTTCCAGCCCATGTGGGGGATCTTGAGGGGATCGCCCCCCTCCTGCATGTCCCCCGGGAAGCGCCGGACGCCGCCGGGGATGATCCCCAGGCACTCGGTGCGGTTGTCCTCCTCGCTGTACTCGAAGATGACCTGGGTTCCCAGGCAGATGCCCAGCAGGGGCTTTGCCGACTCGAACAGCTCGCGGATGCAGCGATCCAGCCCCGTTTGCCGGAGATTGCGCATGGCCTCGCCCGCGGCCCCGACGCCGGGGAAGATGACCCGCTCGGCGCGGCGCAGGACATCGGGACGATCCGTGACGATGCAGGGGACGTTGAGGCCCTGGAGGGCCCGGGCAACGCTGGTGAGGTTGCCGGCCCGGTAGTCGACGATGGCGATCATGACCCTATCGGTTCCGCGAGTTGACGATGACGGACTATAGCGCAAAAGGCCCGGAAGATCAATCCCCGCGGGCATTTTGGGGGGAACAACAGGACCCGCCCATTCCGCTCGGGGAGCTGAGCGCCCGCGTCGAAAGCGGGATGATGACGATCGAGAAGACCTGAGGATAGGCGCGGGATGCCGAGGTTCATCCCTGCAAGCGCTGCGCGGGCCCCGGCGCGACCGGGGCCGTGCCCACGTCAGGACTCCAAGAGTTCACGGATCCTGTCCGCGTCCTCCTTCCGTGCCACCAGCGTCCGGTTGCCCGATCGGACGACGATGAGTCCCTCGACGCCGATCAGGGCCACCGTCTCGCCGGGCGCCTCGGAGAACACGAGGTTGCCCGACGCGTCGATCGCCCTGAGCGTTCCCCTGACGGCGTTTCCGCGCGAATCCCGGGCGAGCAGGTCGCCGAGGGCGGGCCAGCCGCCCACATCGCTCCAGGAGAACCGGGAGGCCACGCACCGCAGCGGCGTCCGCGTCTTCTCCATCACGCCGTAGTCGATGGAGATGGGCCGGATGCCCGCAAAGGCCTTCTCCAGGGCCTCCTGCCACCGCGGCGTCCCGTCGCATCCGCCCAGCGGCTCGAGGGCCTCGGAGTGCCCGGGCAGCCAGGTGCGGATCTCCCGCAGGATCGTCGCGGCCTTCCAGACGAACATGCCCGAGTTCCACAGAAACCGTCCCGAATCCACGTAGCGCCGGGCCGTCTCGAGATCGGGTTTTTCCTTGAATTGCCGGAGTTCGAAATGCTCGATCCCGTCGTCGGCGGCGACGGCGGCGCCGGTCTCGAGATAGCCGTAGACCGTGGCCGGGTAGGCCGGCCGGATCCCGAAGGTGTAGAAGACATCGGCGGCGGCGACCTGCCGGGCCGCCGAGACGAGGTCTTGCTGGAAGATTTCCGTCGGCTCGATCAGGTGATCGGCCGTGAGGGTCAGGATGACGCTGTCGCCGAACCGCTCCCGCACCAGGACGGCCGCGAGCGCGACGGCGGCCGCCGTGTCGCGTCGGACCGGCTCCCCGATGATATGGCCTTCCGGAAGCTCCGGAAGCTGCTCGCGGGCGATTGCGACGTGCGCGGCATTGGTGAGAACCAGGATCCGCTCGGGGGGAACGAGACCCCGCAGCCGGTCGAAGCTCATCTGCAGGAGGCTCCGCTCGCCGAAGAGGGTGACGAACTGCTTGGGCCTCGCGGGGGTGCTCAGCGGCCAGAACCTCGTCCCCATGCCCCCGGCCATGATGACGGCCACAAGTCTTTTTTCCAGCGCGGACATTCCCGCCTCCCGTCCCCGGGGTCCCTCAAGCCTTTGAGACCCGGCCGTAATCGTCCTCGAAGCGCTCGATGTCTCTTTCGTCGAAGGCATCGCCGGTCTGGATCTCCACGATCACCAGTTCCGTCTCCCCCGTGTTCATGACCCGGTGCAGTGCGCCCCTCGGGATGTCGACGGACTGCCCCCGGCGAAGGGTGAATTCCTCGCCGTCGACGGTCATCCGCGCCTCCCCGGCGACGATCACCCAGTGCTCGTCCCGGTGGCGGTGTCTCTGCAGGCTCAGTCGCTTTCCGGGACGGACGACGATCCGCTTGAGCTTGTGCTGCGCATCTTCGGCCAGGACGCTGAAATACCCCCAGGGGCGCTCTTCCCTCGGCTGTGGACCCATGATCGGCTCACCCACCCCGTTTCTTGCCCCGCGCCGGCGAAGGGCCGACGCTCACAGGGCGCGACGGTAACACATTTCGGATCGCGGCACCACCCTGTTTTGACCGGCAATCAGCCGCCGGCCTTTCGGACATTCGCTTCGACGAACGACCAGTTCACCAGCCGGTCGAGGGACGCCTCCACGAAATCCTTCCGGCGGTTCTGGTAGTCGAGGTAGTACGCGTGCTCCCAGACGTCGATCGTCAGCAGCGGCCGAAGCCCCTGCGTGATCGGGTTCTCGGCGTTCGGCGTCTTGACGACCTTGAGCGTCTCTCCCTCCGCAACGAGCCACGCCCAGCCGCTGCCGAACTGGCCCAGGGCCGCCCCGAGGAATTCCCGCCTGAAATTTTCGTAGCTCCCGAAATCCCGGTCGATCCGCCTGCCGATCTCGCCGGCCGGCCTGCCGCCTCCCCCGGGCTTCATGCCGTTCCAGTAGAACGTGTGATTCCAGACCTGGGCGGCGTTGTTGAAGACGGCCGCCTGCCCGGGTTTTGCGGCAGAGGCCCGGATCACCGCCTCGAGGCCCATCTTCTCGTAAGGGGTGCCCCTGACGAGGCCGTTGAGGTTGTCGAGATAGCCCCGGTGGTGCTTCCCGTAGTGGAACCCCACCGTCGCGGCCGAGATGACCGGCGCCAGGGCGTCCTCCGCATAGGGCAGCGGAGGCAGTTCGAAGGGCCCCGCCGTCTGCGCGGATGCGTCCGTGGACCGCCCTGCGGGGGCAAGGGCCAGCAGGGCGCATCCCGCCAGGGACGCCTTCATGAACTCACGCCGCGTAAAACCGCTTGCGATGACCCGATCTTCCATGGCGCTCCTCCTGTTCGGTTCTTTCCTCGCGCCGGTCCGGCCCCGACGGTCCTTCATGCTAGCAGAATCGGCGGGGAAAGAACAGGGGCCGGACCCGCCCGCCCGTCGCCTTCGCCGGGGGAGCGCCCGATGGGGTTGCAGCTTCCCCGCGTTTCCGTTATAGTCGCCCGGGCTGCGGACGGCAGGGATGTCCCCTGGAGGTTTTGCCGCCCCCGTTGCCTTTGCCGCTGCAGCAGAGCGCCGATGAGCAGCCATCACACCATGGAGACCCGCACATCCCTGGAGAGACTCCGGGGGCTGGCAGGCTTTTACATCCGCCGCACCCTTCTCGGCCGGGACATGCCGCTGCTGGCCAGCTTCAAGCTCACCTACCGGTGCAATCTCAGATGCGCCCCCTGCCCCTATCACCGGCGGGCCGATGCATCGGGAGCCTCCATCGGCTGGGAGGCCGCGGAGGCCGCCCTCGACGCCCTGGTCCGCGCCGGGTGCCGGATCGTCGTCTTCGAGGGGGGCGAGCCCCTGCTGTGGCGCGACGGGGGGAGGAGCTTCAGCGATCTTGCCCGCCGGGCCCGCGAACGGTTTCTCTGCACGGCGGCCACGACGAACGGCACCCTGCCCCTCGACGTCCCCGTCGACGTCCTGTGGGTGAGCCTCGACGGGATGAAGGAAACGCACGATCGCCTGCGGAGCGGCTCCTTCGACCGGGTGTGGGAGAATCTCCGGAAGCCGCCGCGGGGCAAGCTGCTCGTCCACTTCACGATGAACCGGGAAAACTGGCGGGACCTCCCGCACCTTCTCGACGCGTTGAGGCGCAGGCCCGCGGTGCGCGGCGTGACGCTGCAGATCTTCTACCCCTACGGGCAGGGCGAGGACGACCTGGCCTTGCCCCCCACCGAGCGGCGCGAGGCGATCGGCCTGGCCATCCGTCTCAAGGAGCGCGGCTACCCGATCATCAACTCGAGGCGCACCCTCGAGAGGATGATCACGAACGGCTGGACGTGCCGCGACCGGCTGCTCGCGAACGTGGACCCCGACGGGTCCGTCACCCAGGGATGCTACGTCCGCAGCCGCGGCGAGGTCCGCTGCAGCGACTGCGGGTTCACGCCCGTGGCCGAGCTCTCGGGGGCCTTCGATCTGGCCCCCGGCTCCATCCTGGCCGGCTGGAAGGCCTTCGTGAGCCCGTGACCTCTATTTGGCCCCCTCCATTTCCATCCGCAACGCCAGCACCTCCATCAGGTCCTTCAGCGTGACGATCCCCGCGAGTCGGCCGTTGTCGACGACCAGGAGGCGGCTGTTGCCCGTCTCGTTCATCATGCTCAGCACGGACAGGGCATCCGTGTCGGGACCGATGACGGTCGCCTCGTCGCAGCGCCCGGCCGCTTCCCCCACGGTCCGGCGGGGCCACTCGGACCGCGGCACATCCTTGAGCGACCGGACGGTGAGACACCCGACCAGCTCCCCGCCCTGCACGACGGGGTAGATCTGATGATGGCTCCGGTAGAGGTATTCCTCCACGAAGTCCTGCAGGGTGACGCCCGGCGGGACGCTGACGGGGTCTGGGGTCATGAAGCGGCTCACCTTGAGCCCCGACAGGGCATCGCGGGTCAGGACCTGCCGGTACGAGGCCCGGGCGGCGCCGCGCAGAAACAGGCCGATCATCGCCTGCCAGAGGCCCCCGATGAAGTTGCCCTCGATGATCTCCCAGAGCCCCAGGGCGATGAAGACGACCCCGAAGGCCGAACCGACCCGAGAGGAGATCATCGTGGCCCAGCGCAGATCCCCTTTCCAGGACCAGAGGGCGGAGCGGAACACCCGGCCCCCGTCCAGGGGAAACGCAGGCAGGAGGTTGAACAGCGCCAGGATGACGTTGACCCAGACGAGGTAGAAGAAGACGCCGTTGATCGCCGCAGGCCAGCCGAAGGACTCCCCGGCCCGGAGGATGCCGTAGAAGGCCGCCGCAAGGACCAGGCTGGAGACGGGGCCGATGAGGGCCGTGAGGAACTCGGCCTTCGCGCCGGGGGGCTCTTCGCTCATCTCGGCCACGCCGCCGAAGATGAACAGGGTGATCCCCCGCATGGGAATGCCGAAACGCCGGGCGACGAGGGAATGGCTCAGCTCGTGAAAGATGATGGAGAGGAACAGCCCCGCGGCGCCGGCCACCCCCATGGCCCAGTAGTCGGCCGCGGGCATGTCCTCGTAGTAGGCGGGGAAGACGCCCCTGGCGAGCGACCATGTGATGAGGACGGCCAGGATGATCCAGCTCGAGTCGAGCTTGACCTCGAAGCCCAACAGATTGAAGAGCGTCACCCGGTTGCCGAACATTCCTCTTCCTTCCCTCTGACCCTGTGCTCTGACCCTTGGACCCTGTTCTATGCCCTGCCGTATGTTTCCGTAAGCTCGAGCAGCCAGCGCTCCAGGCGCCGGTCCAGGTGCCCCGGCAGCATGCGCCAACGCCACCAGGCGCCCTTGCCTGCGGGCTTGTTCATCCGGGACTCTGCGCCCAGGCCCAGCACGTCCTGCATCGGGATGATCGCCGTCGATGCCACGGACATCATCGCCAGGCGGATCATCGCCTCGTGGACACGACCCGCCGGGACCCTGCGGCCGATGTAGTCGAAGAACCTCTCCCTCTCTTCCTTTCGCGCATCCCTTTCGAACCAGCCCCGCACGGTGTTGTTGTCGTGGGTGCCCGTGTAGACGAAATCCCTCTCGGTGTGGCTGTGGGGGGCGTGATGCTGCGACCCGGCCCCGGAACCGAAGGCAAAGAGCAGGACCCGCATGCCCGGCAGCCCCAGCCGGTCGAGAAAGGTGCGGACCTCGGGTGTGATGTCCCCCAGGTCCTCCGCCACCAGGGCGCCCCGCGGCGCCTCGCGCAGGACGGCGCGGAACAGCTCCGGGGCCGGCGCCGGCACCCATTTCCCGCGCGCGGCGGTCCGGTGACCCGCCGGGACCTCCCAGTAGGACACGAGGCCCCTGCAGTGATCGATCCGGACGAGGTCGAAGCGGTTCAGGTTGTGGCGAACCCGTGCCACCCACCAGGCAAACCGGCTCTTCCGGTGGGCGTCCCAGTCGTAGACGGGATTGCCCCAGAGCTGCCCCGTAGGGCTGAAGTAATCCGGCGGGACGCCGGCCACGAAGGCGGGCCGGCCCTCGGGATCGAGCTTGAACAGGGCGGGGTTTCCCCACACATCCGCGCTGTCGTGATGGACGTAGCAGGGCAGGTCCCCCATGACGGAAACCCCGAGACCCTTGCAGTATGCCTTCAGGGCGCCCCACTGCCTGAAAAAGAGGTACTGCCTGAACTTCTCTTCCTCGATCAGGGGGGCGATTTCCATAACGTGACGCGCGAGGACCCTCATCCTGCGCGTGCGAAAGCCCTCCGGCCATCGGTTCCAGGGCGCCCTCCCGAAGACCGCCTTGAGCGCCCTGAACGTGGCGTATTCGTCGAGCCAGCGGCGCTCGGTGCTGCAGAAAAGCTCGTAATCGTGCTGCAGACCCCTTGCACAGGCCGAGAACCGCCGCCACGCCTCCGAGAGAATCCTTTCCTTGAAGGCGGCGGCAAGGCGGTAATCGACGCGGCCCCGGGGGAACCGGGGCGCACCGGAGAGATCCTGCCTGCCCAGGAACCCCTCCTCGACGAGTTTGTCGGGACTCACGAGAAGGGGGTTGCCGGCGAAGGCCGACGGGCTGCTGTAGGGCGAGTCCCCCGTGCGCGGCTCCGTGGGGGCCAGGGGAAGCATCTGCCAGAGCCTCTGGCCGGAGCGATGGAGGAAATCGGCGAACCGGTAGGCCTCGGGCCCCAGGTCGCCGATGCCGTAAGGCGACGGCAGGGAGGTCACGTGCAGCAGGATACCGCTTCTTCTGGCCGGTTTCATTCCTTGCTTAATGCAGGGCCTCAGGGTTTGTCCGCCCCGTCAGCAGGTGCGACAGCTTCAGGGCGTCGCGCACGGCGTCGCCCTCCATCGTGTTGTCGAAAAAGACATAGACCGCCCTGCCCTCGCCGAGCCACCGGCGGATCGCCTCCGCACGCTCCTGCAGAAACGAATCGGGGTATCCGCCGCGGTAGGGCTCCTTCAGGGGACCGTGGAGCCGGATGTAGACGAAATCGGCCGTCACGGCATCGGGCGACCGCAGCCCGGCGAAGTCGAAAATGCAGAAGGCCATGCCGTTTCGCTTCAACGTATCACAGGTCTCCTCCCGAAACCAGCCGGGATCACGGAACTCGAAGGCGTACCGGAAACCCTTGTCCAATGCATGACAAAAGGCGTCCAACAGTCGGCCGTTGAAGGGAAACGTTGCAGGCAGCTGAAGGAGGACCGGACCGAGTTTCGGAACGAGGGCGCCAACCCGTCCCAGAAAGAGGGGGACGGTGACTTCCGGCTCCCCGAGCCTCTTGATGTGGGTGATATACCGGCTGGCCTTGACGGCAAACACGAAACCTTCGGGGGTCAGGTCGCGCCAGCGCGCCAGGGTCGATTCGAGGGGAAGGCGGTAGAAGGTGCTGTTGACTTCCAGGCTGCGGAACCGTGAGCTGTAGTGGGCCAGGAATTCCCGCGCAGGCATTTTCGGCGGGTAAAAGGACCCCCGCCAGGCGGGATAGGAAAAGCCCGACGTCCCGATGAAAAGGGAGTGTTTTGTCTCGCTTACCCCATGGCACCCCCTTTTCCCGTACCGGCCGGTTGTGGGCACAAAGCCCCGTGAAGTTATGAAGTGAGGGAGAGCAGAAGAGCGGAAATGGATAAATTCTTTTCTCCTATCCGCTCTTCCCAACTTCCGATCTTCCGATCCTCACTGCATTCCGCGATCATGCGAACAATCTCGCACGGCCCGTCACCCCACCACCATCTCGGCATGAAGCACGGTCACCGCCTGCCCGCCGATCAGGACGCGGTCGCCCTTCAGACCGACTCGGAGGATGCCGCCGCGTGCCGAGACCTGTAAGGCCGACAGGGACGTCTTGCCGAGTATCGCCCCCCAGTACGGCCCAAGGCAGCAGTGGGCCGACCCCGTCACCGGGTCCTCGTCGACGCCCACGGCGGGGGCGAAAAAGCGCGATACGAAATCGAAGCCCGTCGTGCTGCTGCGGCTGGTCAAAATGACCCCGCGCATGGCCACCTTCTTCAGTCGGGACATGTCGGGAACGAGTTCCCGGACGATGCGCTCGTCGGCCACCTCGACGAGGTAGTCGAACCGGTTTCGACCCGTATAGACCGGGGTCGCTCCCAGGGCCTCGACCAGTTCCGGCGGGGCGGCGGCCGGTTTCTCGGGTTCCGCCGGGAAGTCCATCTCGATCCAGTCGCCCCGCTTGACCGCGGAGAGGACACCGCTCCGGGTGTGAAACCGGGCGGTTTCGCCCGCCGCCAGCTCCCCGGTTTCCCAGAGGATGTGGGCGCTCGCGAGGGTTGCGTGGCCGCAGAGGTCGACCTCCACGGCCGGAGTGAACCAGCGCAGGGTATAGCTTGCGTCGTCCCTTTTTTCCAGGAAGGCCGTCTCCGAGAGGTTCATCTCCCGGGCCACGTCCCGCCGCCAGCCGTCATCGCGCGGCCCGGGCAGCACGCAGACGGCGGCGGGGTTGCCCCCGAAGGCCCGGTCCGTGAAGGCGTCAACGACGAAGATTTTCTGTCTCATCGGCCGGGTCCCTTCCCTGGATCGTCCCCGGGCGCCTTCGCAGGTGCGGGCTTCAGGAGGGCCTGCTTGATGTTGTTGGCCTCGTCGGCCTCGTCGACCTGCTCCGTGATGTCCATCCAGACCCGGACCGCCGTCGGCTCCGTGATCCGGATGGGACTGGTGTACGTGACCTTCCCGCCCGGGCTGCGGAGGGCCCGGTCGGGGTCGGCGGCCCAGAGGGTCGCGTAGTCGACGAACTGCACCCCGATCATGATCACGAAGCACGCGGCATAGGACTCCGTGGCCTTCCAGGCGCTCTCGGGCATGGGACCCGGGCCCGCGTTGCGGATCTCCACGACGATGTTGCCCGCCGGGTTGAGCGTGATGCCGTCGACGACCAGGTCCGGCTTGAGTTCCGGCGCCTCGGCCGATGCCGGCATGGCCGCAGCCAGCACGGCCGCCGCGGCGGCCAGCGCGATGACGAATCGATTCAGGTGTCTCATGGTACCCTCCCGTTCTGCATGCAGGTTCTTGCACGGCCGCCCGGGCCGTCATATCAGGTAGCTGTGCAGGCTGTCGAGGTAGTTGACCCCCAGGTAGGTGAACAGCACCGACGCGAAGCCCGCAATGGCCATGATCGCCACGCGCTTGCCCCTCCAGCCGCGGACGAGTCGGGCGTGGAGCAGCGCGGCGTAGATGAGCCAGGTGATGAGCGACCAGGTCTCCTTCGGGTCCCAGCTCCAGTAGGATCCCCAGGCGAAATTGGCCCAGACCGAGCCCGTGATGATCCCCAGGGACAGGAAGATGAATCCCATGATCGTGCTGTGGTAGATCAGCTCCTCGATGGTCCCCTCGTCGGGCAGATGCCCGCCGCCGCCGTTCGGGGGGTTCCCCGCGCCGGAGACGAAGCGACGGGCGAAGAACAGGACCCCCAGCCCGAAGGCGATCGTGAAGGCCCCGTACCCCATGAAGCAGGTCACCACGTGGCTCGTGAGCCAGTTGCTCTGCAGGGCGGGGATGAGGGGCTGGATCCGGGTCGCCTCGTCGGGGGACAGGGAGGCGTAGGCCATCGAGAGAAAGGCGACGGGCGTCACGAAGGGTCCGATGACCCGGTTGCGGATGCGCCACTCCGTGACGAGGTACAGCAGCATGATCGCCCAGGAGAAGAAGATCAACGACTCGTAGAAATTGGCCAGGGGCGCGTGCCCGAGACCCATCCGGTAGGACTCCCACCACCGCACGGCGATGCCGGCCGTGTGCAGGGCGAAACCGACGCGGGCCGTCCCCGTTGCGAGCTTCCCCCAGTATTCGTCGTCCCGCAGCACGCGGATCAGGTAGAAGGCCATGGCGACGAGATAGATCACCGTCGCCCAGCCGAGCATTTTCGTGTTCATGCGGTTTCACCCCTGTAGAGCCGGATGATCCGCCCGATCTCCCGGTCGAGCTTCACGGCGTCTCGGTTGCATCGCCCGGCGACGGCGATGCGCACCCTGCCGTGCCGGCGGTCCACGCGGACGAAGACCTGCCGGTGGGACGAGAAAAAGGTGAGGAGAAACCCGGCCACCAGGAGGAACGCCCCCGCCCCGACGATCGGGACTCCGGGGTCGCGGCTGACCTTGAGGCCCGTGTAGAAGGACGTCTCGATCCCCTCGAGGGCGAAGAGGTAGGGGCTGTAGAGGCCCGCGTTGAACTGCGGCACCTGACGTGTGATCCCCGGGTTCTGTTGCTCGATCGCCTCGATGAACTTGAACACCCAGAACGCGAGGGCTTTGTCACCGGCCGTGATGCCGATCTTGACCGCCGGGCCCATCCGCATGAGGTTCCCCTCGACGCGCAGGATCTCCACCCGGGCCTTCCCGCCGTCGATGGCGAAGCGCTCGCCCTGCCTTGCCCTCTTCTCGACCCGTTGCCCTTTTCCGGTGATCGTGAGGACGACCTCGCCCGGAACGGCGCCGTAGGTCGACTGGTAGAACCGGATCCCCTCGAACTCGAGCGGGTGGTTGACCATCAGGACGCCCCGGGCCCGGAGGTCCCCGTTCTTCAAGAAGGACAGGTCGGACCGGTAGAGCCTGGGCATGCCGCTGTCGTAGAATTCTACGTTGAAGTCGTCGCACCGGACGTCGAACCCGAGCTTCATCTCCCCCTTGCCGCCCCGCAGTTCGATCGTGTCGGCCGACCCGCCCTCGGGGATGTTCACATGCCCCTCGAAGCCCAAGAGCGAGCCGACGACGGCACCGAGAATGATGACGAGCACGCCTGCATGGATCACGTAGACCCCGAAGTGGGACCAGGCGCCCCGTTGGGCCGAAAGCCAGATGGTCCGATCGGCCTGTTTTCGCTCTACGGCTCCGAGGGACTTCTGCAGGGCGCGCTCCATCCGGCCCGCCTCGTCCTCCACGCTGCCCTCCGCCTCGAGAACCCGATCCGGGGGCAGATCCTCGTAGAGACCCGGCCGGTCGGGCTCCGGACTGCTCCGGCAGCGGCGGAGCGAAACGGGCAGGCGGTTCAGCGAGCAGACGACGAGATTCACCGTGAGAAGCGCCATCAGCAGCAGGAACCATGGAGAACGGTACAGATCGGTCACCTGCAGGGCCCTGACGATCCCCGCCAGGACCGGCGGGAGTCTCTGGAGGCTCTCGCCGGCCGCCTCCTGCTGCGGGACCACGGTCCCCACGACGGCGGCCAGCGCGATGAGGATCAGCAGGGCGATGGTCAGCCGGACCGACGAGAAGAACGACCAGACCGGGTTTTTCTTCGAATTTTTTTTCGGGCTTTTCTGTTCCTGCAAAAAGGTTTCCCCGCGTTCTCCGTATTTCCGCCTTTCCTCGCTAACGCTCTTCAGAAGCAAATGCGCCACGCCGCTCAAGCGGCGGCCCCCTTCAGGAGACCTGAAGCGAGACTACGATGCCGCCACCCCGTCCATGAGGGCCTTGAGCTCCGTACCCTCGATCTTCTCCCGCTGCAGCAGCAGCTTCGCCCCCCGGTCCAGCACATCCCGCTTCTGCGAGAGAATCGAACGGGCAACCGCGTACTGCCCGTCGATGATGGTCCGGATCTCGCGGTCGATGAGCTCCGCCGTGGCCTCGCTGTAGTCGCCCCCCTCGGGGGCCATGGCGTCGAGAAAGGCCGCCCGCTTCTCCCGGGCGAAGTAGACCTGCCCGACCTCGGGGCTCATCCCGTACTCCTTGACCATGCTGCGCGCGATGTCCGTGGCGCGGGCCAGGTCGTTGTGCGCCCCCGTGGAGATGTCGCCGAAGACGATCTCCTCGGAGGCCCGCCCCCCGAGAAGGGTCGCGATCCGGTTGAGGAGCTCCGTTTTCTTCATGAGGAAACGGTCCTCCGTGGGGGCCTGCATCGTGTATCCCAGGGCGGCGATGCCGCGGGGGATGATCGAGATTTTCTGCACCGGGTCCGTGCCCGGCAGCGAGAGGGCGACCAGCGCATGGCCGAGTTCATGGTAGGCGACGATCTCCCGCTCCCGCGCGTTGATGAGGCGGTTCTTCTTCTCGAGGCCGGCCACGACCCGCTCGATGGCCTCCACGAACTCCGCCATCCCCACTTCCTGCTTCTCGTGACGGACGGCAAGCAGGGCGGCCTCGTTGACGAGATTGGCCAGGTCGGCGCCCACCATGCCCGGCGTCATGCCCGCGATCTTCTCCACGTCGACGTCGGGACCGAGCTTCACGTTGCGGATGTGCACCTTCAGGATCTCCTCACGGCCCTTCTTGTCGGGCCGGTCCACGAGGACGTGCCGGTCGAACCGCCCTGCCCGCAAGAGCGCCGGGTCGAGGATCTCGGGACGGTTCGTGGCGGCCATGAGAATCACCCCCGCGTTGGCGTCGAAGCCGTCCATCTCGGTCAGCAGCTGGTTCAGCGTCTGCTCGCGCTCGTCGTGGCCCCCGCCCGGCATGGCGAAGCCCCTGGCCTTGCCCAGGGCGTCCAGCTCGTCGATGAAGATGATGCAGGGGGCCTTCTGCTTGGCCTGCTCGAAGAGATCACGCACCCGCGCCGCGCCGAGGCCCACGAACATCTCGACGAACTCGGAGCCGCTGAGGCTGAAGAAGGGCACGGCGCTCTCGCCCGCCACGGCTTTGGCGAGCAGCGTCTTGCCCGTACCGGGAGGCCCGACCAGAAGGATCCCCTTGGGGATCCGGCCGCCGAGCCCGGTGAACTTCTTCGGGTTCTTGAGGAACTCGATGACCTCCTGGAGCTCCTGCTTGGCCTCGTCGACGCCGGCCACGTCCTTGAAGGTGATCTTGATCTCGTTCTCCATGTAGATCTTGGCCTTGCTCTTGCCCAGGGTCATGAAGCCCGCCTGCTGGCCGCCCATGCGCTTTATGAGGAGATACCAGATCCCGAAGAAGATCACGATCGGGAAGACCCACGAGAACAGGTCGCGCAAAAACGTGCTCTCCACCTCCCCCTTGAAGGTCACCTGGTACTTGTCGAGCAGCTCCGAGAGGTCCTGGTCCACCCGGTTGGTGCGGAAGGGCTGCGTCTCGCCCGGCTTGCCTTCCACCTTCATCTTCCCCTCGATGCGGTTGGCCGAGATGGCCACCTCGGTGACCTTGCCTTCCTTGAGCATCTTCAGGAACTGGCTGTAGGGGACGACCTGCGAGCTCATCAAGGAGGCCAGGTAGCTCTGGATAAGCAGGACCGCCCAGACCGCGAGAAGGACGTAGAAAAGGGAAAACTTGTGCTCTTTCTTCATGACCGCCGCCGTTCTCCAGTGGCCTTCCGGCCGTTTTGCGTTTCCGAGCCCCCTTTTGCCGTGCCCGGGCGAAGCGAATGTAAAATAGCAATTCGCGACGGCCCTGTAAATCGACATTTTCAGGGCCATGAAAAATGCCCGACGCTTCCGCCCCGGGCATTGCCGCTGTTGTCTCTGTTGCCGATCCCGCCGCTTTTCTTTTACGGCAGTTTCGACTGGTACTCCTTCAGCAACCCGTCGATCCGGGCCTCCAGCTCCACAAAGGCATCCTTCAGCATCTTCGCCTCATTGGTCAGGCGCATACCCTGGCGGTTCTCGGTCAGTTCCACCAGCGGCATCCCCAGCCGGTCCTCGGAGGCCCGCAGACGGCCCCAGGCGGCCCGGTAGGACATCTTCAACTTTTTCGCCGCGGCGCTGAGGCTCCGGCATTCCTCGACAGCCTCGAGCAGCTCGAAGCGGCCCGGCCCGAAGATGACGCGACCGTTCTTTTCGAGCCACAGCTTGTGCCTGATCTCCACGTCCGCTCCTTTTCGGCGCCCGGCATGGGATCTGCGTCCGGGCTCCACGGAATCGCGTGCTATTCTGCACGACAAGTGCGCTTATGTCAAACATGGCATAACTAATCGATATGATTGAGCATTTTCCAAGATAGAAATTGACATCATTCCCCGGATGCACGTATAATGCATTCCGAACGAAGACCGCAAGGGTCGGCGATCCATTCTTCCCGGACCGTTCCTTCATTCAGGGCGATCGCCCTGAACGAATTTACGCGGTCGGCACGATCAGGGGTCATGGGTCCGGGAGGGCATTGACCGGGCCGTTCGGGGCGGGTCGGCAGACCTGCACAACGCGGTCATGACGCACCGGTCTTCGTCACGGATCCCGGATGACTGCCGCATCGGCCCCTCTCTTCCCGCACGTCCGGAAGGCGATGTCCGTCCGGTGTCTCTTCGCATTCCCGTTCTCTGAAAGCACGAGCAGAAGAAATCCGCAAGCGCCGCTTCGTCGAATGAAGAGCGGCCGAAAGGAGGGATTCCGGTTTCGTCTCGTTGACATCAAGCCGTTCACACAAGGCAACCCAATGGAGGTCAGACATGGAAGAAAAGAAACTGCCTGATGTTCTCAAGAAGGAGACGAGCCGTCGCGACTTCTTGAGAGGGACCGCTACGGCGGCGGGAGGCGCGCTCGCGATCTCCGCCATCGGCGGCATCGCCCCGAAGAAGGCCGAGGCCCAGTACTCGGTCCAGACCGCGCCGGGCACCAAGCCCTTCGCGCAGAAGTTCCTCTACACCGCGCGCCACAACTGCACGGGCTGCCGGAGCTGCGAGTTCGCCTGCTCGCTGTTCCACACGGGCAACGTGCGGCCCGATCTGGCCCGGATCTGGGTCGAAAAGTACAAGGACATCGTCGACGTGCCGGTCATCTGCTGGCAGTGCGACGATGCCCCCTGCATCGCCGCCTGCCCGACGACGCCGAAGGCGATCACCCGCGACGCCAAGAGCAACGGGATCATCCTGAACGAAAAGGTCTGCCTGGGCGCCAAGTGCATGAAGTGCGCCGAGGCCTGCCCGGCCCAATACGTCCGCGGCAACCCCGACACGGGCCAGCCCCTGATCTGCGATCTCTGCGGCGGCGACCCCCAGTGCGTCAAGGCATGCCACGCCCAGGCGGGCAACCCGCAGGGGCCCTGCCTCATGAGCCGTCCCGTGGGCATCGGCATGAACATGTCCTTCCGTAACGTGACGCCGGAAGAGGCCGGCAAGGACCTTGCGAGCCTCCTGTTCTATCCCAACGTCGAGGGCAAGAGGGTCGTGCCCGCGAAGACCAGGAAAGGGAGGTGATCACCATGGCAGCACCCAAAGGCGGAAATTTCGGAAAGGTACTGGAGATCGACCTCAGCAGGCAGACAACCAAGACTCGCGAGGTCTCCGATGAAATCTTCCAGCAGTACATCGGCGCCCGCGGCCTCGGGGCCTACTTCGCCGTGACGGAGTACAAGGCGGGCAAGAACCCTCTCGACGAGGACGCCTTCGTGTTTGTGGGTTCCGGGCCCCTGTCCGGGACCATGTGCGTCTCCCCGAGGACGAGCATCGTCAACAAGAACCCCTACACGGGCCTTCTGAACCACGGCGAGTGCGGCGCCCACCTCGCGAGCGAATTGAAGTGGGCCGGCTGGGACGGCATCTACATCAAGGGCCGGGCGAAGAAGCCCGTCTGGTTCTCCGTCGTCAACGACAAGGTGGAGTTCCGGGACGCCTCGAAGATGTGGGGCAAGACGACGGACGAGACCCACGAGATGATGATCAAGGAGATGAAGGACTCCCGCATCCGCTCGATCGTCATCGGCCCCGCAGGCGAGAACGGCGTCCCCTATTCATGCCTCATCGTGGAGCGTTTCCGGGCTGCGGCGCGCAGCAACGCGGGCTCCGTCTTCGGCGACAAGAAGCTCAAGGGCTTCGCCGTGCGCGGCACGAAGTACGCCGTGCCCGTCGTCGACAACGCCAAATTCCTTGCCGCCGCCCAGGTCGCCAAGGAGACCAACATCAGCGACCCCGGTGCGGGACGGCGGAAGGTGTGGGGCACGGCCAGTTCGCTCGAAACGAACAACTTCGTCCTCGGCTCGCTCATCGTCAAGAACTTCCAGACCACCTGGTGGCCCGACGTCGTCAAACTGGGCGCCGAGGAGGCGGAGAGGAAGTTCTGGAAGCGCCACGTGGCCTGCACCAACTGCGTCACGCACTGCCTGAAGCTGGGCGTGCTTCGCGACGGCAAGTACAGGGGCCTCATCGCCGAGGCCCCCGAGTACGAGTCCGGCGGCCTCCTGGGCTCGAACCTGGGCATGAAGGACTTCGACCAGATGACGGCCCTCATCGAGGCCTGCGACGCCTACGGCCTCGACTACATCTCCACGGGCGGCGTGCTCGGCTTCGTGACGGAAGCCGTCGAGAAGGGCGCCCTGAAGCCCTCCGACCTCGACGGCCTGAAGCCCGTCTGGGGCGACGGCGACACCTACATGAAGCTCATCGACAGGATCGCCTACAAGCAGGGCAAGGCCGGCAAACTGCTAGCCCTGGGCGTGGCGAAAATGTCCAAGCAGATCGGCAAGGGCACCGACGCCTACGCCAACGTCGTGAAAGGCCGAGAGCTTGCGGCCCACGACCCGCGCGGCGACAAGAACCGGTACTACAGCTACTGCATCGGAACCAACGGGGCGGACCACGCAGAGGGCGCAAGCAGCGCCGATCTGTGCCGGGTGGCCATGAACGACTCGCTGTGCCTGTGCACCTTCACCTCCTCCGGGGTCTGGGGCGCCTCGACGGACAAGATCGTCGTCGACATGCTCAACCCGCTGTGCGGCTGGAACTGGAAGACCGACGACTACTGGCTGGCCGCCAAGCGCATCCTGACCGCCGAGCGCGCCTTCAACGTGCGCGAGGGCATCAGTGCCAAGGACGACCGGCTGCCGAAGCGGATGTACGCCGAGAAGCTGCCCGCGGGTCCCAAGAAGGGCGTCGTCTTCACCGAGGAGGATCATACCAAACGCCAAACCGACGCCTACAAGTTCCTCGGCTGGGACGAGAAGGGGGTCCCGACGGAGGCCACGCTCAAGGCCTTGAACCTCGAATTCCTCATCGACGACGTCAATGCGGCCCGAAGAAAGTACAACCTCTAAGGTCCTTTCATGATGACAGGGGCGGGTGCGCCGATCACCCGCCCCTCTTGTTTCTGTTTTCCGTCACATCGGACGGCGTCCATCCCCCCATTCACCGGACGACCCGGTACTGCCGTGAAGCAGCAGCTGCGACGCCGCTGGAGCAAGCTGGACAGGGCGGCTATGTCAAACGAGACATAACATCGCGATTTGACGACAGAATTTCAAAAAATTGTTTGACTTGAGACCTGGCATGCGTTTATATTGCGTCGAACCGAGGACGCCCGATGCGGTTCTCGTTCGTGATCCGAGGGGCCCTTTGCCGATCCTCTTGCAGAAGGCCGACCTTGCGGGAGAGGTAGCAGTCAGGGGAGTGGTTGTGCGGAAAGCTGGCTGTGAAAGCGGCTTCCGGCGGTCGTGCGGCATCCGCCCCGCAGCGGAATGTCCGGAGTTCGACGCGTATCCCGGATGATTGCGACATCGGACCGGATCCCCAATTCCCAATCTCCGCCGCGCAGGCGACCCGGGCAGTCCGGGCATGCGACGCCGTCTTTCCGCGGAATCCATCACAAAACACGCACGGGAACATTCCGGACGAAGGGAATGCGCGCGTGCTCATCGAAAGGAGTTTGATTCATGAAGAAGGGATTGATTGTGTTCACCATCGCTCTCGCCGTGACGCTCGCCCTGACGGGCATGCTCTTCGCCCAGGGGAAGAAGGGACCGGCCGCCGACGGCAAGGCCGTCTGGGACTTCATCCAGAAGGAGAAGTACCAGAGCTGGAAGATGTGGCCCGGCACCGAGGCCCAGTACAAGGGCCCCGAGCCCCACGGCGCCTTCCTGACGACCTACGTCAACCAGGCGGCCTTCGACTCCATCAAGGCCAAGAAGGGCAAGTTCGCCGACGGCTCGATGATCGTCCAGGACAACTTCGACAAGAACAAGAAACTCAAGCACATTGACGTCATGTACAAGGTCAAGGGCTACAACCCCAAGGGCGGCGACTGGTTCTGGGTGCAGTTCAAGGCCAACGGCAAGGTGGACCAGGAGGGCAAGATCGACGAGTGCATCAAGTGCCACGAGGCCCAGAAGACCAACGACTACGTCTACACGAGCAAGATGAAGTAAGGCCCTGCGCCGGTTTCCCGGCGCGATGCTGCAGGGGACATTGCACGGAACGTGAGGGAAATATACAGGAAAGGGGACAGCTTGAAAGGAGGTGTCACGGTTTCATTTTCGATGAGGTGTCAAGCCGTTAACACGAGGCAATCCAATGGAGGTTAGACATGGAAGAAAAGAAACTGCCTGATGTCCTCAAGAAGGAGACGAGCCGTCGTGACTTCTTGAGAGGGACCGCCACGGCGGCGGGAGGCGCACTGGCCATCTCCGCCATCGGCGGCATCGCCCCGAAGAAGGCCGAGGCCCAGTACTCGGTCCAGACCGCGCCGGGCACCAAGCCCTACGCGCAGAAGTACCGCTTCGCCGAGCGGCAGAACTGCACGGGCTGCCGGAGCTGCGAGTTCGCCTGCTCGCTGTTCCACACCGGCAACGTCCGCCCCGCCCTGTCTCGCATCTACATCGCCAAGTACAAGGACATCGTCGATGTGCCGGTCATGTGCTGGCACTGCGACGACGCCCCCTGCATCGCGGCGTGCCCCACGACGCCGAAGGCGATTCAGAAGGACGCCAAGACCAACGGCATCGTCCTCAACGAGAAGATCTGCCTGGGCGCCAAGTGCATGAAGTGCCAGGAAGCCTGCCCGGCCAAGTACATCCGCGGAAACCCCGACACGGGCCAGCCCCTGATCTGCGATCTCTGCGGCGGCGACCCCCAGTGTGTCAAGGCCTGCATGGAGCAGGCCGGCAACCCCCAGGGGCCCTGCCTCCAGGGACGCCCGGTCGGCATCGGCGTGAACATGGCCTTCCGGGACGTGACGCCCGATCAGGCGGGTAAGGATCTCGCGAACCTCCTGTTCTATCCCAACGTCGAGGGCAAGAGGGTCGTGCCCGCGAAATCCAAGACCAAGAAGGGGAGGTGAGAACGATGGCAACACCCAAAGGCGGAAATTTCGGAAAGGTACTGGAGATCGATCTGAGCAAGCAGACCTACAAGACGAGGCCTGTCTCCGATGAGATCCTCCAGCAGTATATCGGCGGCCGCGGCCTCGGGGCCTACTATGCCGTCACGGAGTACAAACCGGGCAAGAACGCCCTGGACGAGGATGCCTTCGTGTTCGTGGGGCCCGGGCCCCTGTCGGGCACCATGGCCGTCTCCCACCGGACCTGCTTCGCCCACAAGAGCCCCTACACGGGCCTCATGACCCACGCCGAGACGGGCGCCCACCTCGCGAGCGAGATCAAGTTCGCCGGCTGGGACGGCCTTTACATCAAGGGCCGGGCCAAGAAGCCCGTCTGGCTCTCCATCGTCAACGACAAGGTGGAGTTCAAGGACGCCTCGAAGATGTGGGGCAAGACCACCGACGAGGCCCACGAGATGATGGTCAAGGAGATGAAGGACCCCGAGATCCGGACGGCCGTCATCGGCCCGGCCGGTGAGAACGAGGTGCCCTTCGCCTGTATCATCGTCGAGCGCTACCGCGCCGCCGCCCGAAGCGCTACTGGCATGGTCTTCGGCAACAAGAAGCTCAAGGGCTTCGCCGTGCGCGGCACCAAGTACGCCGTGCCCGTCGCGGATAACGCCAAGTTCCTGGCGGCAGCCAGGGTCAACAAGGAAGGCAACATGCAGGGCGAGGCCTGGGAAGGCATCAAGAAGTGGGGCACCGGCGGCCTCATGGAGCTCAAGCACTTCCTGCACGGTTCGCTCATCGTGAAGAACTACCAGACCACGTGGTTCCCCGACGTCGTGAAGATCGGCGGCGAGGAAGCCATGAGGACCTTCTGGAAACGCCACGCGGCCTGCACGAACTGCCCGACGCACTGCCTGAAGCTGGGCGTGCTGCGCAGCGGCAAGTACTCGGGTCTCGTCGCCGAGGGCCCCGAGTACGAATCCGGCGGCCTTCTGGGTTCTAACCTGGGCATGACGAAGTTCGACGAGATGATTTCCCTCATCGAGGCCTGCGATGCGCTGGGTCTCGACAACATCTCCACGGGCGGCGTGCTCGCCTTCACGACGGAAGCCGTCGAGAAGGGCGCCTTGAAGCCGACGGACCTCGACGGTCTGAAGCCCAAGTGGAACGACGGCGACACCTACATGGAGATGATCCGCAAGATCGCCTACAAGGACGGCAAGGCCGGAAAGCTCATGGCCAAGGGTGTCCGGGCGATGTCGAAGGAGATCGGCAAGGGCTCCGAGGCCTACGCCAACCACACCAAGGGCAAGGAACTGGCCGCTCACGACCCGCGGGGCGACAAGATCCGCGCCTACAGCTACACGATGGGCACCTGCGGCGGCGATCACCACGAAGGCCAGGGTCCGCAGGCCCTCGGCATGACGGCGATGGCCGACTCGCTGTGCATCTGCTCCTTCACCAACTTCCTCGTGTACGGCACGGGCACGGACAAGATCATCACCGATATGATGAACCCGCTGTGCGGCTGGAACTGGAAGACGGAGGACTACTGGACCACGGCCAAGCGCATCATGACAACCGAGCGCGTCTTCAACGTCCGCGAGGGCATCAGCTCCAAGGACGACCGGCTGCCTATCCGCATGTACAAGGAGAAGCTGCCGGCAGGACCCCGGAAGGACGCCATCTTCACGGATGCCGATCAGAAGGACATGGAGACGAGGACCTACGGGTTCTTCGGCTGGGACGCCAAAGGGATCCCGACTGAAGCCACCCTCAAGGCCTATGGCCTCGATTACCTGGTCGCAGACGTCGACGCGGCCAAGAAGAAGTACAACCTCTAACCGTTTGTTTTCGACGGCAGGGGCGGGTGGCACGCTCACCCGCCCTTGCCTTTCATTGCTGCTTTCGCTATAGTGCTTTCGGTCCGGTACCGCGGAGGAGAGGGGTCGGTGACACGGAACCTGGAACATTCTGAGGACAAGTACGCACATGGCCTTTTCACGCAGGGACACGATCCAGCTTCTCGTCAGCGGCGCCGTCTCGACCGTCGTTTTCGGCCTCTTCAAGGTCAGCGGGGCCAAGGAAATCCCGCGCCCGCCCGGGGCCCTCGAAGAAAAATCCTTCCTTGAATACTGCGCGCGCTGCTACCGCTGCGTCGACGTCTGCCCGACCGACGCGATCCGTCCGGCCGGCCTCGAGGGGGGCATCACGAGCTTCGGCACCCCCGTTCTTCGCCACAAGGAATGCATCTTCTGCATGGCCTGCATCAAGGAGTGCCCGACGGGGGCCATCGCGAAGATTTCCCGCGACGAGATCGACATCGGCAACGCCGTCATCAACCGTGCAACCTGCCTGGCCTGGACGGGGCAGGAGGACTGCACGCGCTGCTTCGACGCCTGCCGCTACGACGCCATCGTCCTCGAGAAGGACAAGTACCCCGTCGTCCTCGAGGACCCCTGCACGGGCTGCAACGCATGCGAGAAGCGCTGCCCCACGAAGCCCAAGTCCATCGTCACTCACTACGACAAGGTGAAGCGGATTCCCCCGCCGGAGAGACGCATCGCCCTGCGCCGCGAGGAGGAAGACGACCGGGGCCACGGGCGGAGGGAGACCTTCACGGACTGGCTCAAGGGGCGCGTGGAGAAGCTGCGGGAGCATTACGGGTGGGTCAAGGAAGAAGAGGAGGAATGACGTCCAACAGAGGAGGCGTTCTCTTCATTTCCGTTTCGCATGAACACTCGAAGCGCTGAGAGCATGGCAGATCACAAGAAGACAGTTTTGGTCGTGGGCGGCGGCGTTGCCGGCATATCGGCGGCCCTCGATTTGGCCGCGGGCGGCCACCGCGTGCACCTCGTCGAGCGGGGCCACGACCTGGGCGGCCAGGTGGCGAGGCTCGACAAGTTCTACCCGACGGACCACTGCGCCTTCTGCCCCCTTTGGACGGAGATCCGCCGCTGCAAGGAAGACGAGTCGATAACCGTCCACACCCTCTCCCGCGTGGAGACGCTCGAGCCGCGGGAAGGGAAACACCAGGCTCTCGTCGTCGAGTCGGCACCCGTCGTCGAGCCGTCGCTCTGCATAAACTGCGGCCGCTGTGAAACGGCCTGCCCGAAAGGCGTCGCAAAGCCCATCTGGGAGCACGCCTACCCTCCCGTTTACCTCATCGACCGGGACCGCTGCGGGGACTGCCGGGCCTGCGCCGATGTGTGCCCCACCAAGGCCATCGCCTTCGACCGGGAGCAGCGGAAGATCGAGCTGGACGTCGACGAGGTCATCTGGGCCGCGGGCTTCGACGAGGTGAGCCTCGCCCCGATGAAGGAGTACGGTTGGGGAACGCACCCGGACATCCTCACATCGCTGGAGTTCGAGGCCTGGAAGGCCGAAGCGGGCGAAAACCGGGGGAAGATCCTCCGGCGCTCCGACCGGGCCGTGCCCCGGAGCATCGCCTTCATCCAGTGCGCCGGGGCGCGTGACCTGAGGCTCCTGCCCCACTGCTCGGCGGTCTGCTGCATGCACGCCCTGAAGCAGGCCCAGTGGGTCAAGCGCAGAACCCCGGAAGTCGACTGCGTCATCCTCTACACGGATCTGCGGACCGTGGGACGGGATTACTACGAATACGCCCTGCGCGACTTCAACGGCAACGGGGTCCGTCTCGTTCGGGGTCGCCCGTCGATGATCTATCCCCTGCCCGGCGGCGGCATCGCCGTCCGATACGAGGACACGCCGACGGGGAAGCGCGAGATCCGGAAGTTCGACATGGTCGTCCTCAACGGGAACCTCCAGTCCGCGCTCCCGCTGCGGCCCGTCCCGGGGGCGGGGCCCGAGCTGACCGGCGAGGGGTTCGTGACGGCGGCCTCCGTTTCCTGCGGGTTCGTCATGGAGCCGGCGGATGTGACGGAGTCGGCGATCCAGGCTTCGTCGGCCGCCTTGCGATCGATTCTGGGAACCAAAGGCTGAGCCCATGACCAAGATCGGCGTCTTTCTCTGCAACTGTTTCGGCGAGATCGGCCAGGTCATCGACCTCGAGTCCATCCGGAAGAGGCTCGAGTCGGACCCCGCGGTGGATTTCGTGACCGTCCGGGAGTCCCTCTGCTTGCCGGGCGACGCGGCCGAGGCACACGCCCGGATCCGCGAGCGCGGCATCGCCAGGGTCCTCCTCGGCGCCTGCTCGCCCTACGGCAGGATGGAAATCGTGCGGCTCGGCCTTGCGAAAGAGGGGGTCGACGTGCGGACCGTGCGCGCCGTGGACCTGCGCGAGGGCTGCGCCTGGGTGCACGGGAAGGACCCCCGGGGCGCGAACCGGAAGGCGGCAAACCAGATCGACATGGAGCTCGCCTTCCTGCGGAACACGCAGGACTCGAAGGACGTCGCCATCGCCGTCCGGCGAGAGGCGCTGGTGATCGGCGCGGGGCCCTCGGGCCTCTCGGCGGCCTGCGGCCTGGCCCGCATGGGTTTCCCGGTCCATCTCATCGACCGGGGGACGGCGCCGGGCGGGACGCTCAACCGGGTCACAAAGTCCTATCCCACGGAAGAGCCGGGACCGCAAAAGATCGCAGCGCTCGTCGACGAGACGGGCAGGAATCCCCTCATCCGATTCTACGGCAAGACCAACGTTGCTTCAGTCAAAGGCTACGCCGGCGATTTCAAGGTCTCTCTCGCCGGGCCGGAGGGAAACACGAGCCTGCGCGTGGGGGCCGTCGTTCTCGCCACGGGGGCACGCCTCCTGTTCCCCCAAGGGCTCTACGGGTACGGCAAGCTCAAGGGCGTGATCACCCAGATGGAGATGGAGAGACAGTTCGCGACGGGCAAGCCCGCCTGCCGTTCGGCCGTCTTCATCCAGTGCGCGGGCGCCCGCAACGCCGAGCGGCCCTACTGCTCCACGATCTGCTGCCCCCTGTCGCTCAAGAACGCCATGCGGATCGTCGACGAGGTGCCCGGGGCGAAGGCCGCCATCCTGCACCGCGACATCATGACGCCGGGAAGCGTATTGGAAGCCTATTACCGCAGGGCCCTTCACAAGGGGGTCCGGTTCATCCGCTTCGACGCGGAGAGGCCCCCGGAGGTTCGGGGCGACGGGCAGGTGAGCGCCGTCGAGGTCTTCGACGCGATCAGCGGGAAGACCCGGACGATCGAGACGGACCTGCTCGTGCTCAGCACGCCGCTGGTGGCCGACCCCGAGAGCGCGGCGCTTGCGCGCATGCTCGAGATCCCCGTGGACAGGCACGGCTTCATCGCCGAGGTCTACCCCGTGCACCCCGTGGAGACGCGCAACGACGGCGTGTTCATCTGCGGGACCGCCCGCTGGCCCGTCTCGTCGGACCAGGCCATGGCGCAGGGCGAGGCGGCGGCCGTGAAAGCGGCCTCCTTCCTGGGACGGCAAACCGTTTCCGCCCTCACGATGAGCCGCGTGCCGGGGACCAAGCTCGGCCATGCGACGGCAAACGCGGAGGCCTGCACGGGCTGCGGCAACTGCGTCGCCGTCTGCCCCTACCATGCCTGCCGGCTGCAGCGCACGGGGCAGCGCTCCGTGAGCCGCGTGATCAAGGTCCGCTGCAAGGCCTGCGGAAGCTGCGCCTCCGTCTGCCCGAACGGGGCCATGCAGATCCCCGAGCAGAATTACCGGGTCACGGGCGAGATGATCCGCCGGGCCTTCCGGGAGGTGCGCTGAGATGTCCGCCGACGCGAGCAACGTGAACATCCTCGTCTTCGCCTGCCGTTGGTGCGGCCTCATCGGGGCCGACGCAGCCGGGCGCAGGCGCACGGAACTGCCCGCGTCCTTCCGGGTCATCCCCGTGGAGTGCGCGGGGTACGTGGAGCCCGATGCGGTGATCCGCGCCTTCGCGAGCGGCGCGGCGGGGGTCGCCGTCCTGGGCTGCCATATCGGCGGGTGCCGGTTCAGCGACGCCAATCACCCCGCCCTCAAGCGCCTGGAGCTGCTCCGGACGCTCCTCGACGCGACGGGCATCGGCGGCAACAGGCTCCTGCTGGGCTTCGGCACGGCGCACGAGCACCACCAGTGGGCCGACACGATCCGGGACTTCCACAGACACGTGGAGGGGCTGCCCTCGATGAAGTCATGGCTGCCCGCGGCGGCCGTGCCCGGTGAACGGTGAGACGATCACGAAGCTCTTTGGCGACACGGCAATCGGCCGATATCCTTCGTGCGAACAGGCGGTTGTTGACCGCTCCAGAGGCTCGCTTCGCTGCAGACGCAACAACTCGCCCTCCGGGCTCGGACAGTTTGCGCTGCGGCCGCTTCGCTTCGCCAAGAGCGGTCACCAAAAACGCGCCTGACTTCGCACTCCGGATTCCGCCCGATTGTCTGTTTCGGGATTCGAGTTTGAGCAACACGCCATTGGGCGGCAACATCGAAGAAGATCACGATGCTGGAACAGGTCAAACAGAAAGCGAAAGCGATCCTCGAGAGAAAGGAGGCCGACGGCGTCCTGGGTCTGCGCAAGGGCCCCTTCGACGTGATCCACCCGCACGTCTTCACGACTCCGGCGGAACTGGACGCCCTGGTGCTCGAGCCCAAGTGGCTCTTCGCCAAGATGGCCCGGTCGATCCTCCGCGACAGGCCCGCCCCGTACCGGCTCGCCGCCGTCGTTCGGGGCTGCGACGAGAGGGCCATCGTGGAACTCATCAAGCGCAGCCAGATCGACCGCGAGCGGCTTCTCACCCTCGGTTATGCCTGCGGCGCCGAACAGGCGAAGGCGTGCCTCTGCAGCCGCCCCTACCCCGGGAAGCTCGACGCCGGGAGCGCCGTGGAGGGCGTGGACCCCTTCGCCGACGAGCGGGTGAAGGCCTTCCTGGAGGGGGACGCCGCTCAGAGGATGGAGAAGTGGGCCGACCAGCTCAAGCGCTGCATCAAGTGCTACGGCTGCCGCAACTCCTGCCCCATCTGCGTGTGCGTGCCCTGCAAGCTCGAGGACGATGTCTGGGTCGAGCGCGGCATCGTCCCGGCGGAGATGGTCTCCTTCCACCTCATCCGGGCCTTCCACCTCGCCGACACCTGTGTCGCCTGCGGGGCCTGCCAGGAAGCCTGCCCGGTGGGCATCCCGCTCATGACGCTCCAGCTCTCGATGCGTGCGGCGCTGAAGAAGGACTACAACTACGAGGCGGGGCTCGATGCCGACCGCAAGTCCCCCGTCCTCTTCGACTTCATCCAGGAACCCCGCCCCGGGCAGCCGGTGCCCGACTGGGTCGACAGCGCAGGAAAGAAGCCATGAACCCCGAATTCATCCGGACCATCTGCCCCTACTGCGGAACGGGATGCGGTCTCGTCCTGAAGGTCGAGGACGGGCGCGCCGCCGCCTCGTACCCCGACCGGGAAAACCCCGTGAGCCGCGGCTCACTGTGCGTGAAGGGCTGGGTCGCCCACGAGTTCGTCCATCACCCCGAGCGCCTCACGTCGCCGCTTCTGCGCAAGGGCGAAACCTTCGTCGAAATCCCCTGGGACGAGGCCATCGACCTGGCGGCCCGAAAGCTGCGGGAGACGGCGGACAAGCACGGCCCCGACAGCGTCGGCGGCCTCTCGTCGGCCAAGTGCACCAACGAGGAGAACTACCTCTTCCAGAAGCTCATCCGGGCGGCCTTCCGGACCAACAACGTGGACCACTGCGCCAGGCTCTGTCATGCCGCCACCACGGTGGGCATGCTCCAGACCCTGGGCAGCGGCGCCATGACCAATTCCATCTCCGATCTGGCAGGCGCCGACTGTATCCTCTTCATCGGCTCCAACGCCGCCGAGAGCCACCCCGTCCTCATGGGCGAGGTCTACAGGGCCCTCGACCGGGGCGCGAAGATGTACGTCATCGACCCGAGGGAGACCCCGGTGGCGAGAAACGCCCGCAGGCTGCTGCGGCTCAGCCCGGGTACGGACATCCCCCTGCTGGCGGGCATGATGCGCCACATCGTCGACAGCGGCCTCCACGCCAAAGACTTCATCGAGAAGCGCACGGAGAATTTCGACGCCCTCCGGACGTTCCTTGCGGCCTGGCCCCTCGACAAGGCGGCCCGGGAGACCGGGATCGACGAGGCGACCATCCGCGAGGTGGCCGAGACGTACGCGAAGGCCGAAAACGCCGCCATCGTCTACTGCATGGGCATCACGCAGCACGCCTGCGGGGTGGCCAACGTGATCGCCATTTGCGACCTGGCCATGCTCTGCGGCCACGTGGGGAAGCCCTTCTCGGGGATCTACCCGCTGCGCGGCCAGAACAACGTCCAGGGCGCCTGCGACATGGGGGCCCTGCCCAACCTCTACCCGGGATACCAGGGGGTTGCCGACCCGGCCGTGCGCGAGAAGTTCCAGAAGGCCTGGAAGGCGGAGCTTTCCGACAGGCCCGGCAAGACCGTGACGGAGCTCATCGGCGCCGCGGGCAAGGACATCCGCGCCCTCTACATCATGGCCGAGAACCCCTGCCTGAGCGACCCCGACGTGAACCATGTCATGGCGTGCCTGAAACGGCTCGACTTCCTGGTCGTGCAGGACATCTTCCTCACCGAGACGGCGAAGTTCGCCCACCTCGTCCTGCCCGGCGCCTGCTTCGCCGAAAAGACGGGGACCTACACGAACACGGAGCGGCGGTTCCAGCTGCTGCACAAGGCCGTCGACCCGCCCGGCGAGGCCAAGGGCGACTTCGAGATCCTCTGCCGGATGGGCAAGGCGCTGGGGCTTGCCTTCGACTATGCGACGCCCGCCGAGGTGATGGCGGAGTACGCGGGGCTCGTCCCGGCCTACGCGGGGGTCTCCTTCGACCGCCTGGAGCGCGCGGGCCTGCAGTGGCCCTGCCCCGACGTCAACCACCCGGGGACACGGTTCCTCCACGGCGAGAAATTCACCCGGGGACTGGGCCGGTTCGTCATCCCCGACTACACGCCGCCCATGGAGATGCCCGACGCGGAGTACCCCTACTACCTCAACACGGGGCGCGTCTTCGCCCACTACCACACGGGGACGATGACGCGGCGGTCGCCCTTCCTGAACCGCGAGATCGAGGACCCCTACGTGGAGATCCACCCCGAGGACGCCGCCGCGCTGGGCGTCGGTCCCGGCGACCGGCTCCGTGTCACCTCGCGCCGCGGCAGCATCGTCACGACCGCCCGGATCTCGGAGAGGGTCGCGAAGGGGAGCATCTTCGCCCCCTTCCACTTCACCGAGGCGAGGGCGAACATGCTCACCAACCCCGTGCTCGACCCGGCCTGCAAGACGCCGGAGTACAAGGTCTGCGCCGTGAAAATGGAAAAGGACCATGAAGCCCAGGCACGATAGGATCGAGGAAGCGAAAAAGCTCTCCGGGGCCGCCGGCTGCGTCGAATGCGGACGCTGCGTCGCCGCCTGCCCCATGGCGGAGATGTACGCCAATTTCGGCATCGAGATGTCCCCCCGGGGCATCATCAAGAAGACGCTCGTCGGCGACGACGTCGTCGCGGACCGCAACATCTGGTACTGCACGGAGTGCAACAGCGGCACCGACGTCTGCCCCCAGGGGGTGAGCTGCCGCGACCTGATCCGCAAGCTCCGCGAAGCGGCCATCGAGGAGAACGTCGTCGAAAACGCCAAGCGCTGCCGGGCCTGCGGCCGGTTCTTCCTGGCCGTGCCCGTGGAGGGCTTCGTCCAGGACAGGCTGAAATCCGAACCGGCCAATGTCCTCCAGGCACTCGAGACGTGCCCGTCCTGCCGTCGGGAGATCTATTTGCTTCGCAATGCCTGAAGAAGTGACAGAAGTGGCACAAGTGGCAGAAGTGACAAAACGACGAAATAGACGAGACCAGACTGACCGGATAGACCGGATAGACTGAACAGACCGGATAGACGTATAGAATGGAAGCATCCAGACAGCTCGAGCCCCAACTGCATCTCGAGGACCTGCGTCCCCGGAAGCCGGAGAAGAAGAAGTTCTCCGACCGCTTCATGCCCCGGCGCAACCCCTACATCCTCTTCGACCCCGCGAAGTGCACGGGATGCGGGACCTGCGAGATGATCTGCTCGACGCGCAACGTCGCGAAGGTCGCCCCCGCCTCGGCCAGCGTCAAGGTCCTCTCCAACGACAAGCTGGGAAAGAATTTCGCCGTCCTGTGCCAGCACTGCCGCAGGCCCCTGTGCCTCGAGGCCTGCCCCACGAGGGCCATCGAGAAGGGCGACGACGGCATCGTGAGGATCAACGACCTGTTCTGCGTGGACTGCGGGCTCTGCACCATGGCCTGCCCCGAGGCGGCGCCCCTGAAAGACCCCGGGAACGGCGACATCCACAAGTGCGATCTCTGCGAGGGGGACCCACTGTGCGTGAAGCACTGCCCCGAGGGCGCCCTGACCTATACCCGCGGCAAGGCCTTCCGCTGGATCAAGGCGGCCCGCTGGAGCGTCCAGGCACTGTCGTTTCTCTTCCTCGTCATCCTCGTCGTGGGTACCTTCTGCTGGTTCCGGGCGGGGACGGTGGAACTCTCCTGCCCGACGGGGACGCTGCAGAACATCGCTTCCTCGGGGACGCTCATCCTCGTGGGCGCCTCGTCGGCCCTGGCCCTGCTGATCCTGACGGTGCTCTTCGGACGGGTCTTCTGCGGCTGGGTGTGCCCCTTCGGGTTCGTGCTCGACCTGGTGGACAAGATCGTCCCCAAGAGAATCGGCTGGCCGAACTTCCTGAAGAGCCGCATGACCAAGTACGGCATCCTGGGCGGCGCCGTGGGGAGCAGCGCCGCGCTGGGCTACCAGGCCTTCTGCACGGTGTGCCCCATCGGGACGCTGTGCCGCTCCTACGGGGTGCAGTCCTTCATGCAGAGCGCCGAGCTGGCCGTCGTGCCGGCGTTGGCCGCCACGGAGCTGGCCGAGCGCCGCTCCTGGTGCCGCTACCTCTGCCCCGTCGGGGCCACCCTGGGCATCGCCAGCCTGCTGCGGCTCCTCAAGATCGTCATCGGCGCGCGCAAGTGCAAGAAGTTCTCCTGCATCCAGTGCGCCGAGGTCTGCCCGGTGGGCATCATCAATGCCGACGAGCTCCGGGAAGGCATCTCCCCGAAGATCCCCATGACGGAGTGCATCATGTGCCTGCGCTGCGTGGACCGCTGCCCCTATGACGCGGCGAAGATCCGCTTCCGCTGGCAGAAATCGACACCCGGGGAGGCGAACACATGAGCCTCTACCAGCCCTTTTACAACGGGAGCATCGGGGTCGTCGACCTGACGACGCTTTCGTCCTACACGCTGGATCTTTCAGCGGACCTTTGCCGGGACCACATCGGGGGGGCATCGCTGAACGCCCGGGTCCTTTCGGAATTCGAGAGCGACAGCCTCGTCTTCGGGACGGGACCGTTGACGGGGAGCTTCGCCCCCGCCTCGGCGCTCCTGGTCGGGACGTTCCGTTCGCCCCGCTGGGACCACCTCAGCCACGTCCCCTTCATGCTGCGCAGCGGCCCGGATCTGAAATTCTCGGGCATCGACTGCCTCGTGGTCCGGGGAGCGGCCAAGGATCCCTGCGCCCTGTCCGTCAGCCGCGGGCAGGTGCGGGTTGTGCCCCTGCCCGATTCCCCGGGCAGGCCCGTCCACGAGCTGATGCAGATGATCCGTCAGAGAGCCCCCGGGTTTCGGTCCTGCATCGTTACGGGCCCCGCGGCCGACCGGAATTCCCCCCATGCTTCGACCTCCATCGGCGGCCACGGCAGCGCCGACCGGGTCGGGCTGGCCGCCCGCATGGCGGCGAAAAACCTCAAGGCCGTCCTGTTCAACGGCATCGGGGGTCTGCCTTTCCGGGAGGACCACCCGGCCCTTTCCAGGGCGACGGAGAAGATGCTGAGAGACGGCGGGGCGCTCTCCAGCAAGGGGTTCGTCCCCGTCGTGAGAAAGCTCGAAGACGGCAGCGAGGCTGCAAAAGCCGTTCGGGGGAAGCTCGGGCGCAACCGGGCCTGCTACCACTGCCCCTGCCCCTGCATGACCTGGGCGGCACCCGGAAAGTCGCAACCGGGCAAAGAGTCGATTCTCCTGATGGACCACGCCGGCCTGGCCGGCCTGGCCCGGAAATCAGAGGATGCCCTGCCCCTTCTCAAGAGGTGCCTCGAGCTGGGGCTCGACCCCCTCGCCGCCGCGCAGGCGCTCCGGGAGGACCGTCCCCTGAAGGAAGCCCTGAACGCCCTCGAGGCGCTCGCCGCGGCCGGGACCCCGATCGACGACGAGGACTACCCTTCGGCCCCGGGGATCGAGACGAGGGACTACCGAATCCTGGGCGGCGGCATCACGCCCCTTTCGGGCGGGAGGGCCTGGACGGAGCGGGCCGCTGCGGCCCTGGTCCTGGGCGTCTGCCCCGTGTTCCTGCAGATCGCCGGACGTCTGGACCGCTCCGACCTCCTGCGCTTCCTGTCTTCCGACGCGGAAGAGGTCAAGTCTCTTGCCGTGCGGCTCGACGGCCAGGTGGAAATGCTCCTGGAGGGGAAAATACCGGCACAGAAGGAATGAAAGGGGCGAGGCCGGCGGGTTGAGGGCAAGGCGGAAAAAAAGACCGGGGAAATCGTTTCCTCGGTCCTTTCCATTTTCTGTTGCCTCTTTCCCGGCCCTCTGCGCCTGAATCAGTCCGAGAAGAAGGCCGGCAGCAGCTCCGGGGTCCTGCCCTGCATCTTCTGGCGCTTCTCCTCGATGGTCTTGCACTCGATGCAAAGGGTCGTCACCGGCCGCGCCATGAGCCTCTTGACCCCGATCGGCTCGCCGCATTCCTCGCAGACGCCGTAGGTCCCGGCATCGATGCGCTCGATGGCATCCCTCATCTTCATGATGAGCTTCCGCTCGCGCTCCCGCATGCGGATCTCGAGGTTGAGGTCGGACTCCTGGGAGGCGCGGTCGTTCATGTCGGGGAGCTTCTCCTCGTTTCCCGCCATATCGACCACGGTCTTCCCCACCTCCGCCATCAGCTCGTTGATCTTGGACTGGAGCATCTTGCGGATCAGTTTCAGGTCCTTGGCTGTTGCAGGTTGTACCTTGGCCACTCTGCGTCCCCCCTTGAACCAGGGCCACGGATCAAGCCCTCGTCGATCACGATGATTCATGAAATGTGCCAATGGGTTTTTCGACATAGCACATTTCCGCCCCTTTTTGCTATAGTATAATCACTTCGCAGCGAGGAGGCAACAGCCTGTGGAACCCGAAATGATGAGGAAAATCGATGCGGTACTCGACCGGGTCAAGGACCCCGAGAGCGACCTGCCCGTCTCCCGCCTCGGCGTGGTGAAAAGGGTCCGCTTCAGCGAGGCGCAGAAGAAACTCTATGTTTTCACGGATTTCCAGAGCCACATGCCGGACTGCAGGGCATGCGTCCTCGTGGCGAAACTTCTGGCGGACACCATCATCCGCGACCTCACCGTCGAGTTCCATCTCGAGTTCCCCGAGCTCGATATCGAGTTCGTCTGAAAAAAAACCCCTCCGTCCCGGAGCCTCATCGGTCCGTCCGGAGGGGATCCCCGTTGGTCGTCCCCGGGTCCCCGGGTCAGCAGAGCTTCCCGAAGCGCTCCGCCGCGTACAGGGGGTCGATGTCGGCCCTCATGCCCGCGATCTTCGCCATGTGCGCCTTCTCCTCCCGGATCATGGCCTCGAGAATCTTCTTCTGCCCCTTGTCCTTCGAGCGCTTCGCCAGCTCCATGTAAAGGAGGACGGCGTTCTTTTCGGCCTGCATGGCGATGCGGCAGGCGTCCTCCACGCTCTTGACCTGTTCGAGCCGATCCTCCGCCCGGTCGCCCCCGGGAAGCAGGCCCTCCCGGATGACGGCATCGAGGTACGCATCGACCTCCACGTCCCGGAAGCACTCCTCGACCCCTTTTCGGAGGGCGACGTTCTGGAGATCGATCAGCTCGCGGAGGTGCTTCGCCTCTTCCTTGGCCAGCTTCATGAACAGGCCCGCAAGCTCGGTGCCGCGGAACTTCTCCGCCGCCTTCGTGTAGAAACTCACCCCGTGCTCCTCCTGTCGCACGGCATAGTCGATCACGCTGATCTCTCGTTTTGCCATCGTGCAACCCCCTGTGCCGGATGCCGATTCTCCATGACCGGATCAGAAGAACCGACCGAACCGCAGGGCCGCGTAGGTCGGGTCGTAGTCGGCCCTCGCCGTCCCCACCATGACGATGTGGGAGCGCTCCTCCTTGGCGATGGCGTCGAAGATCTTCTTCTGATCCCTGTCCTTCGCGAGCTTCGCCAGCTCCGAGTACAGCAGGATGGCGTTCTTTTCCGCCTCCATGGCGATGGCGCAGGCACTGCCGACGTCGTGCACCCTCTCGAGCCTCTTGACCATGCTGTCGCCCTTCGGGAAGAGCCCCCCGCGGACGATCGTGTCGAGGTAGTCGCTGACCCGATCGGAGCGGAAGATCTGGTCGGCCCCCTTCTTTTCCGCCTTTTCCTTGATCCCGAGGAAGGTCTCCATGTGCCTCACCTCTTCCTTGGCGAGCTTCATGAAGAGTTCCCGGAGATCCGTTTCCTTGAACTTTTTCGCCGCCCTGGTGTAGAACCCGATGCCGTCTCGCTCCGCCTTCACCGCGAAATCGAAGATGCTCATCTCCGTCCCGGCCATGGTGCAACCTCCTTTATCTCCCTGATCCTTGCATCCCCGGATGACCTCGTTGCGCGCCGTTTCTTCCCACTATAGTTTCCCTGCACAGGAAAGACAATCGATTGTTTGTGCCCCCCGCGGCCCGGTGCGTCTGAGCCGCGGGCGCCCGGATTCAGCCCCTTCTCCGGGGCCACACCTCCGGGTTGACCACGTGCGCGGGCCGCTCGCCGCGCAGGGCGGACAGGAGGTTCTCCGCCGCCATGCGCGCCATCTTCGCCCGGGTCTCGACCGTGGCGCTCCCCACGTGGGGAAGGAGGACCGCGTTGTCGAGCGCCGCGAGTCCCGGGGTGAGCATCGGCTCGTTCTCGTAGACGTCGAGCCCGGCCCCCTCGATCCGCCTCGCCTTCAGGGCCTCGACCAGCGCCGCCTCGTCCACGACGGGCCCGCGGGAGGTGTTGATCAGGTAAGCGGTCGGCTTCATCAGGTCAAGTTCCCTGCGGCCGATGAGGTGACGGGTCTCGGCCGACAGGGGGACGTGCAGCGAGACGAAGTCGGCCGTCGCGAGCAACTCGTCCTTTTCCGCGTACTCGACGCCCAGGTCCCGCTCTTCCGCCGCTTCCAGGCGGGAGCGGCTGTGGTAGAGAACCCGCATGCCGAAGGCCCTCGCCCGGCGGGCAACGGCCCTGCCGATGCGCCCCAGCCCGACCACGCCCAGTGTCTTGCCCGACACCTCGCGGCTCAAGAACAGAAGGGGCGCCCAGCATGTCCACTCCCCCGCCCGCGTCCGGCGGTCGAGGTCCACCACCCGCCGCGCCGCGGCCAGGATGAGGGCGAAGGCCAGCTCCGCCGTGGCCTCCGTGAGGATGCCCGGCGTGTTGGTCACCACGATGCCCCTCGCCGTCGCGGCCGCCACGTCGATGTTGTTGTACCCCACGGCCATGTTCGAGACGACCCGGAGGCGCGGGGCCGCATCCAGCAGTTCCGCATCCACCGCATCGGTGATCATCGACAGAAAGCCGTCTGCCCCTGCGACGGCCTCAAGCAGGTCCGCCCGACCCATGGGCCGGTCCTCCCTATTGGCCCGCACGTCGTATTCCTGCGCGAGCAGCGAAAGGATATCGTCGGTCAGGTGCCCGGAGACCAGGATCGTGGGTTTCATGGGATGTGCCCTTTCGGAATGCAGTCGTCGTTCGGATCGTTTGAAGACAATCCCCCTCGATCCCCCTTGTGCAGAGGGAATGGCACGGAGAGGGTTCCCCTTTTGCAGGGGGAAGCCCCTGCGGCGGGATGCCCGTCAGGCGGTCTTTTTCGAAGGGACGAGGGATGGGAGCCAGCGGTAGACGGGCTCGAAGCAGGCCTTCACCTGCCCCTTCTTCGGGATCATGAAGACGAAGCACTTCTTCTGGTCCGGGACGACGGCGATGTGGCGGAGGATCCCCGGCTCGGTGTGCGTCTCGGTGAACTTCTTCAGCCGGTCCCGCATCCGCCCGCCCTGGTAATAGACGATCCAGTCCATGCCGCCCCACCGGATGGGCTCACGGTTGAGCCGGGCCTCGTTGGTGATCCGCGCGTGCCGGAAGCGCGAATACCGCTCCTCGATGAGGTGCCCCTCCTCCTTCGGCGACTGCCGCATATAGAGGGTGACGAAGAGCCGGTCGTGCTTGCGGATCAGGATCGAGACGGGGAGGTACAGGAGCGACTGCCGGGCGAGGAAGGTGATCGTGGCCTCGACCTTCTCGAAGGGGGAGTCCTTCGGCGTGACGAAATTGCCGTGGTAGCCGATGAGGCCCCCGATGTTGACGAAGGTCTGGTCCACGGGCTTGATGACGTCGGCGAGCCCGTTGAAGGCCGAGAGGTAGAGGCGCTTGTTCTCCCTGCCGCCCCAGTAGTAGCCCCAGACGAGGACCGCCGTGGCGGCCAGAAAGAGCCAGAAGAGGGGCTCCGACACGAGGTAGTCGTGCTCGAACATGCTCAGGATCTCCAGTCGAGCGGCGTCACCAGATCCTCGGGGATCTCGTAGAGTTTCGAATCCAGGCCGCAGGCGAGATTCGCCGAGAGGGCCACCCGCATAAGCGGCACGTCCTTGACCATCCTTCGCAGCTCCGCGGCCACCCGGTCGGCCACGGCGAGGTTTTCCGCGGTGACCTTGTTCTGGATGAGCAGCCGCAGCGGCAGGTTGATGTCCCGCAGGCCCTCCACGAGCCTCTCGGACTCGCGCAGAGACAGCATGTCGGGGTTGAAGACGAGAACGACCCCGCAGTCGGGCCCCTGCAGGACGGCCGTGAGGGCCCCGTAGTTGGCCTTCAGGGCCTCGAGCCGCCCGAGCACCGCGTCGTCCTTCTCGTCGTAAGCCAGCCGGATCTCCTGTTTCTTCTCCTCTTCCGTTGCCGTGCCCCGGATCTTTTGAATCGTGTGGCGCTTGTCCAGGATCTGACGGCGGATCTGGACCAGGCGGTCGATCCAGGTGATCGTGATCTGCGGCAGGGCCAGAAACCGAAGGGTGAGGCCCGTCGGCGGCGTGTCGAAGATGATCGTGTCGAAGTCGGCGCCGTCCTTCCGGATCGTCTCCTCGATGCTCGTCAGCAGGGCGTACTCCTCGATGCCGGGCGAGTATTTCAGAACCGAGAAATAACGATCCAGGTTGAGCGTCTGAAGATAGCTGTAGGTCCGCGTGAGGATCCCGATCTCGCGCTCCAGGTAATCCCTGGAGAGCCTGTGGAGGTCGACTTCCCGCAGCACAAGCGTCTCGCTCATGCGCTTTTCGCGGCCGTCGAGGCTCACGCAGAAGATGTCGCCCAGGTTATGCGCCGGGTCGAGGGACACGATGAGCACCCGGCTCTTCTTCGAGAGCTGCCAGGCCGCCGAGGCGGCCATGGTGGACTTGCCTACGCCTCCCTTGCCGGTGTAGAAGAGGATCCTCATCAGTCCACCCCCAGCGTCCCCATCATCTGGCCCAGCATGTCGCAGGCGTCCTCGGCCCGCTGCCCGAGGATGTTCATCTCGCGCTCCATGAAGGGCAGCAGCTCCACGGCGAGGAAGGTCGGCGGCGCCGGGAACCCCACGAAGGAGCCCAGCAGCAGCAGGGCGAAGACGTTCTCCAGCTCCTGCTGCTCCATGCAGGTCAGGCCGATCACCTTTTCGCGCTGGCCCTGGCTGAATCCCTGCAGGAAATGCCTGAGATGTTCGAGGATTGACGGTGACATGGTTGAAACGGGGTTCTCCTCGAGCAGGAACTGAAAATCCCTCCCGCACCCCGCATGGGGTGCGGGAGGGATCACAGGTTACTCCATGCGACCGTTCACGTAAAGTCTTACTTCTTCTTGCTCGACTTCACGAAGTCGGTGATGAAGAGGATGTTGAGGACGAGCATGATCGCCATGATGACCTGCACGGTCCATCCCGTGCCGGGCGTCTTCTGGATGGTGCCCGGCATGACGACCCACATGAACCAGACAATGGCGCAGGTCACGGTGAACCACAGGAACCACGCGGGGACGATCGCCACCGTGGCGAACTTGGACTGCATCTTCTTGGCCACGAAGGCCGCGCCCGTCATCAGCGCGATCGAGGCGATGAGCTGGTTCGCCGCGCTGAAGGAGGGCCAGAGGATGTTGAACTGGCCGCTCCAGGCCAGGTAGATGCCCAGGGCCGCCGGGATGATCGAGGCCACCCAGCGGTTCGTGATCACGTTGTAGGCCGCGCCGAGGCTATCCTGCACGGGGCCCAGCATCTCCACGAGGCAGTAGCGGGCCAGTCGGTTCGTCGTGTCGAGGGTGGTGAGCGCGAAGGCCGAGATCCACAGCCCCGCGATGACCTTGACGATCGCCGTGGGGATGAAGCTCAGGAACGTCGAGGCCACCATGACGCCGAAGGCCTCGACGATCATGCTCGGGGGCGCGAGCTTGAGGGCTCCCGTCGCCTTGGCGTAGGTCGTGGCCCAGTTGGCCGCCTCGAGGGTCAGGTTGTAATTGGCCGCCGCGGCCTGTGCCTTCATGACCGTCATGCCGAAACCGCCGATGGCGACGATGATGACCGTCGAGAGGAAGCCTTCCGTGAACATGCCGCCGTAGCCCACGAAGAGGGCGTCCGTCTCCTTCGAGAGCTGCTTCGAGGTCGTCCCCGAGGCCACCAGCGAGTGGAATCCCGACAGCGACCCGCAGGCGATGACCAGCGGGATCGCCGGCCAGAAAGGCGTGGGCTGTCCGCCCAGCAGGTTGGGTGCGAAGGCCGAGACGGCGGGCGCCTCCATCCCCTTGAAGGTGACCATGGCGGCGATGAAGCCGACGGCGATGCCGAAGTAGAGGAGGAACGAGTTGAGGTAATCCCGCGGCTGCAGCAGGACGTTGACCGGAATCGACGCGGCGATGATGATGTAAATCAGGAGGATCACCATCCAGGTCTCGTAGCTCAACGGGATCGGGAACTCGGGTCCCATCCAGATGGCGATGGACATCAGAACGATGCCGATGATCGTGGCCATCGTCAGGTTCATCTTCACCCGGTAGATCAGGATGCCCAGAATGATGGCGGCGACGGTCATGAAGATCGAGGCCGATCCGATGGAAGGCGTCCTGGCGAACATGGAGCCGATGACGTTGGCGAACGCCGCCACGACGAGGATGAGGAGGAAAAACACGATCCAGTAGAAGGACCGGCCCGTGCGCTTCGAGATGAGGTCCGTGGCCACGAACTGCACCGACTTGGCGTCGTAGCGCACCGAGGCCATCAGCGCGAGGTAGTCGTGGATCGAGCCGATGAGGACGTTTCCGAACCAGACCCAGAGAAGCCCCGGGAGCCAGCCCCAGACCATGGCCATGGCCGGGCCGACGAGAGGCCCCGCACCGGCGATGGACGAGAAGTGATGGCCGAAGAGGACCGCCTTGTGCGCCGGGACGTAGTCCACGCCGTCATAGAGGCGCTGGGACGGCGGCGCGTTGTTGTCGTCGGCCTTGACGACGTCCTTTTCGATCTTCTTGCCGTACGTCCAGTACAGCCCCATGTAGACGAGGAAACCGATGATGATGATGACTGTGGTTGTCGCTACCATAATCCCCCTCCTTCCAGATGCAAGGAATTTATAGAAGAGAACCGTTTGAACGATCCCGGGAGAGCCGGAATGGACCGGGCGCGGGTGCTTCACCGCGTCCTCGAGTTGTTATTTTCTATTCCTTTGCACGCCCGATGTCAAACATAAAGTGCATACAATTTTGCCCTTTACAGGCTTCGGCGATTGGACTAGATTGTCATCAGATTCCCCATCCCCGAAACCCCTCCCGGACTTCAACGGAGGTAGACCATGGCCAGGAAGAAACCCGCCGCACCGCAGCAAGACGAACGCATCAAGATCGGGGCCCGCATCCGCGACTGCCGCCAGAAAAAGCAGTTCACCCTCGAGGACATGGCGACCAAGACGGGACTCTCGAAGGCGGTCCTCGCCGGCATCGAGAACGACGAGACCGTCCCTCCCCTGGGCACGCTCCTTCGCCTCTCCAAGGCCCTCGACGTGAGCATGGCCTTCTTCTTCGAGGACGCCGTCGAGATGGAGCGGCTCTCGGTGACCCGCAGCGGCGAGCGCGTGAAGGTCAAGCGCAGGCCCCACCACCGCGAGGGGGAAGTGGACTACGTCTACGAGTCCCTCGAACCCAAGAACCCCCACAAGCACATGGAGCCCTTCCTGGTCGAGTTCCAGCCCATGGAGACGGGCGAGATGGTCTTCATGAGCCACGAGGGCGAGGAATTCCACTTCGTGCTGGAAGGCAGGCTCGAGTTCCGCACCGACGACCGCGTCGAGGTCCTCTACCCGGGCGACTCGCTCTACTTCGAGTCGGAGATGAACCACAGCTTCCGCTCCCTCGACGCGAAGCCGGCCAAGGCCCTCGTCGTGGTGTGGAACCGGCCCAACTGAGCGTGGACGGGGCGTATCCCGCCGAGGAGAGGAAAGGAAGTCGAGAAGGAGATAGGGTGAGAAGGTTGGATTCGCCGGCTGTTTGATGCATTCCCTCCGCTTCTCCAACCTTCTTACCTCCTTACCCGCATTCCTTCTGCCTTTTAGGGAGGCACCCATGCTGGAAATCCGCTTTCACGGCCGCGGCGGCCAGGGCACCGTCGTCGCGACCATCCTGATGTCCAAGGCGTTCTTCCGGGCCGGCTTCCAGGTCCAGAGCTTCCCCTTCTTCGGCGTCGAGAGGCGCGGGGCGCCCGTCGAGGCCTACCTGAGGCTCGATCGTGAGAAAATCCTCCTGCGAACGAACGTTTACACGCCTGACCATATCGTTGTCCTCGACAAGACGCTCCTGGCGGGCATCGACGTGACCCGGGGCCTCAAGCCCGGGGGGTCCGTTCTCATCAACAGCCCCTCTCCCCCGGCCGATGCCGGGGCCTTCTCGAAATTCAGGCTCGCCTGGGTCGACGCCAGCCGCATCGCCCTGAACAACCAGATCGGGAGCCGCACCCACCCCATCGTCAACACCTCCATGATGGGGGCGGTGGCCCGTGTCCTCGGGATGCCCCCGCTGGAGGACGTCGTCGCGGCCATCCGCGACGAGGTGCCGGGCGACGCCGAGCGCAACGTCACGGCCGCCCGCGAGGCCTACGAGGAGGTCCGGTTCCTGGAGGCCGTCAAGCCCGCGGCGTGAAGTCCCGCAGACGGACCGCGGCCCCCTGCGCGCAATTCGAGCTCTTTTCAAGGTGACCCCGATGTCAGAGAAAGCACAAGCACGGGCGGAATCGGAAAGCCCCATCCACATCATGCCCCGCTCGACCCTCTCGACGGAGGCCAACAAGACCGGCTCCTGGCGCTACCTGAGGCCCCGCTACGAGGAAAAGACGGCGCCCTGCAGCGCCGCCTGCCCCGCCGGGGAGGACATCGGCCGGATCGAGATGCTCACCGCCCAGGGGCTCTTTAAGGAGGCCTGGGAGACGATCCTCCGGGAAAACCCCTTCCCGGGCATCTGCGGCCGGGTGTGCTTCCACCCCTGCGAGGGGGCCTGCAACCGCCGGGAATTCGACGACCCCATCGCCATCCACTCGCTCGAGCGCTTCCTGGCCGACACGGCGGAGCGCTACGACCTCAAGCCCCTGATGGAGAGGCTCCCCGCGAGACCCGAGAAAGTGGCCGTCGCCGGGGCGGGCCCCTCGGGCCTGGCCGCCGCGTGGTTTCTTGCACAGCTGGGCTACGCCTGCGATGTCTTCGAGGCGTCCGGCGAGGCGGGAGGGATCCTGCGCTGGGGGATCCCCCTGTACCGGCTGCCGCTGGCCGCCCTGCAGCGCGAGATCGCCCAGATCGAGGCGCAGGGCGTGCGGATCCGCACGGGGCGGCCCGTGACGCCCGATTTCCTCGCGGAGCTCGAGAAGACCTACAGCGCCGTCTACCTGGCCTGCGGCCACGGCAAGACGACGGCGCTCCGCGTGCCCGGCGAGGAGACGGACGGGGTCGGCGACGGCCTGAAGTTCCTCGAGAGGGTCCGCAGGGGAGAGACGCCGGCCGTCCCGGGGGTCTCGGCCGTCATCGGCGGCGGGAACACGGCCGTCGACGTGGCGCGCACCATCGTCCGCCTCGGCGGCGAGGCCCTGATCCTGTACCGCAGGCGCCGCCAGGACATGCCCGCCTTCGGCGACGAGGTGCAGATGGCCCTCGACGAGGGGGTGAGGCTCCAGGAGCTCGTGGCCCCCGAGCGGATCGAGAAGGACGGCGGCCGCGTCCTCGTCACCCTGCGGCAAATGAGGATCGCCGGCGAGGAGGGCGGCCGGGGCCGCATCGAGCCCGACGGCGACAAGGTGAGCCGTGTCGTCGTGGACCGGATGTTCAAGGCCACCGGGGCCGAGCCCGCCGAGGGATGGTACACCCCCCCCGCCGCCGGAAAGGGCATCGTGACGCTGTCGCACTGCGCCCTCTCGATCCGGGACGGCAGGCCGCCCCTGGCCTGGGGCGGCGATCTCGCCAACGACGTCAAGAGCGTCGTCCACGCCGTCGCCTCGGGCAAGCAGGCCGCCATCGCCCTGGACACCCTCTTCCGGGAAGGGCCCGATTCCATCCTGCTCAAGCTCGAGGCCTGTACGGTCGGCGGCGGTCCCTCGCTGTCCATGGAGATCCACATGGGCGGGGAGCGCAGGCTGAGAAACCGCCACATCGTGGCCTACGGGGAAATCAACACGGACTACTTCCGGTACGCCCCCCGGATGACGCAGCCCCGTCTCGTGCGCGAGGAGCGCGCCCGCTCCTTCGCCGAGATCGACCTGCGCGTCTCGGGCAACATCGCCATGCGCGAAGCCGAGCGCTGCTTCAACTGCGGGCTGTGCAACCAGTGCGACAACTGCCATCTCTTCTGCCCGGACCTCGCCGTGGTCCGCGACAAGGGCGGCCAGGGCCGGCACATCAACTACGACTACTGCAAGGGCTGCGGGCTGTGCGTGGTGGAGTGCCCGCGCAACGCCATGACGCTCGAGGAGGAGGGCCGATGAAACGAGTCCTTGAAGGCAGCCAGGCCGTGGCGGAGGCCGTCCGGCTCGCCCGCGTCCAGGTCGTCTCCGCCTACCCGATCACGCCCCAGACGCACATCGTGGAGTTCCTCTCCGAGTACTGCGCCTCGGGGACGATGAACGCCCGCTTCCTGCGGGTGGAGAGCGAGCACTCCTGCATGGCCGCCCTCATCGGGGCGCAGAGCACGGGGGTCCGGACCTTCACCGCCACCTCGGGGCAGGGGCTGGCGCTCATGCACGAGCTGCTGCACTGGGCCTCCGGCGCCCGGCTGCCCATCGTGATGGCCGAGGTCAACCGGGCCTTCGCGCCGGGGTGGAACATCTGGGTCGACCAGACCGACAGCCTGGCGCAGCGCGACACGGGGTGGATCCAGTTCTACTGCGAGGACAGCCAGGAGGTCCTCGACACGACGCTGCAGGCCTACAGGCTTGCCGAATCGGTCAACCTTCCCGTCATGGTCGTCCTCGACGCCTTCTTCCTCTCCCACACCTATGAGCCCGTCGATGTCCCCGAGCCCGAGGAGGCGGACCGGTTCCTGCCGCCCTACGAGGCGCGATTCCAGCTCGACACGCAGGCCCCCTGCTCCTTCGGCCCCCTCGTGCCGCCCGCCGTCTACATGGAGATGCGCCACGACATCGCGCAGGCGATGGACACGGCCCTGCTGAAATTCCGGGAGATCGAGGACGAGTACGCGGGCATCTTCGGGCGCCGCTACGGCGCCGTGGAGGCCGTCCGCTGCGAGGACGCCGAGATCGTTCTCGTCACCTCCGGCACCGTCACGAGCACCGCCCGGAGCGTCCTGGAAGACCTCCGGGGCCGCGGGGAGAAGACGGGTCTGCTCAAGATCAAGCTCTTCCGCCCCTTCCCCGTCGACGACGTCCGGCGGGCCCTCGGGGGTGCGAAGAAAATCGCCGTCATCGACCGCAACTTCTCCTTCGGCGCGAGCGGCATCTTCGCGCAGGAGGTCCGCTCGGCGCTGTGCAACGTGCCGAGCCACGCGCCCGTGTTCGGATACGTCGCCGGGATCGGCGGCCGCGACGTGACCCCCGCGGTCCTCGAGGACATCTATCGGAAAACGAAGGACAGCGCCGTTCCCGAGCGGGAAAGCGTCTGGATCGGCCTGCAGGAGGTCTGACATGGAACTCGAGCTCAGCGACCGCGAATTCATGCACTCCGGCCATGTCGGCTGCCCGGGCTGCGGCGCCGCCATCGCCATGCGCTTCCTTCTCAAGGCCCTCGGCGACAAGATGATGATGGTCCTGCCGGCCTGCTGCTGGTCCGTCATCGCGGGGCCCTACCCCACGACGACGCTGAAGGTCCCCGTCATCCACTCGGCCTTCGAGACGGGCGGCGCCGTGGCCAGCGGCGTCCGGGCCGCCCTGGACATGAAGGGCGACACGGAGACGACCGTCGTCACCTGGGCGGGCGACGGCGGCACCTTCGACATCGGGTTCCAGGCCCTCTCCGGCGCCGTCGAGCGAAACGAGGACTTCATCTACGTCTGCTACGACAACGAGGCGTACATGAACACCGGGATCCAGCGCAGCTCCTCCACCCCCTACGGGGCCTGGACGACGACGACCCCCGGCAAGGACTGGAAGAAGATGCGCAAGAAGAACATCGTCGAGGCCCTGGCGGCCCACCGCATCCCCTACGCCGCCACGGCCAGCATCTCCCATCCCGAGGATCTCGTGCGCAAGGTCAGGCGGGCGCAGGCCGTCAAGGGCTCTCGCTTTCTCCACATCTTCGCGAGCTGCCCCACGGGCTGGAAGATCCCCTCCGAGATGGCCGTCAAGATCGCCAGGATGGCCGTGCAGACCAACATCTTCCCCCTCTACGAGGTCGAGGAGGGCCTCCACTACACGATCAACTACAAGCCGAAACGCTACCCCGTCCGGGAGTACTTCAAGATCCAGGGCCGCTTCCAGCACCTGACGGACGCCGACCTGGACGTGATCCAGAAAATGGTCGACGAGGACTGGGAGCTGCTGCTGCGCAAGGCGGGCGAGCATGCCTAGCCGCTGCGCGGCAGGCGTAAGGCTCAAGGCACAAGGCCTGAGGTCAAGAGGACGGAAAGAATGTGCCGGCTCTCGGCTTGCCTCTTCCTGATACTCATCCTTCTATCCTCATCTCCCATACACGCCGATGTGTACGTATACGATGCCGTGGCGGTGCAGGGCGGGGAAATCCGCCTCAAGGCCGAGACGCGGGGCACCCTCTTCACCCGGGGCGGGGAGCTCGTCGAGTTCTTCGTCGACGATACGTCGCTGGGCAAGAACCTCTCGGGGGGCGACGGGGCGGCCTACCGCTTCTACAAGGCCCCGCGCCCCGGGCTGAAGACCATCCGGGCCGTCTCCGGCAACAAGACCGGAAGGGCGGTCCTGCTGGTCGTGAAGCCGGGCGCGAAACTGGTCGCCGTCGACGTGGAGGGCGCCCTGCTCATGGAGGGGTTCATGTCGCCGGGCCGCCCCGGCAGCCGGGACGCCGTCGCGGCGCTCGCCGGTCGATACCCCCTGGTCTACCTGCAGTCGGGACAGACGAACCTGAAGGCCGTCCGACACTGGCTCGATCAGAATGAATATGCGGACGCCCCGCTTCTGCCCTGGGACGGGGGCGCCGTGTTCCGGGACCTCGCGAAGAAGGGCCTGAAGATCCACGCCGTCGTCGGCGGTCCCGCCGTGATCGAGTCGGCCTTCCGGTACAGGCCCCAGGCCTTCAGCTTCGAGCCCCTCAAGGGCGCCGTGCGCCTGAAGAGCTGGAAGGACCTGGAGGGACATTTGAAATAAAAGGCGGGAAGGTCGGCAAGGTGGGATCCATCTCCGGATTGACCCCGGGGGAGACCCTGAGAAGACGAGAGTCGGAAGCGATGGAGACGGATGGTCAGGAAGTGAAGAAGAGCGGAAGAACGGCGTGGATTCGGGATCTTTTTCCTGCTCTTGTGCGATCTTCCTAAGTTCCGCTCTTCCGAACTTCGCGCCCGTAGACCTCCGCCGTCGCAGAAAAGCTCAAACGATCAGTACTTCGCCGAAATCAATTCGAAGACAAAGCTCCCCACCGCCACCCTGCTCTGGATCTTCACGGGCACCTGCCTCTCGTCGGCGGTGAACCAGATCTTCAGCGACGGGTCCCCCTGCCGGGGCACGACCCCCTGCAGGCGCTCCATGTCGGGGACCACCACGAAGGTGTCGTAGACCCTGCCGTCGATGGTCACCGCCTCCCGGCCGGCGACGGTGGCCTTGACGGCGATGCACTTCTTGCCGTCGGTGACGGGGATCTCGTGGACATCGCCCGGCCGCAGCGGGTGCATCCGGATGACGAAGAAAATGGCCAGGGGGTCGAAGGAGCCCGGCAGGATCTCCACGGGCCTCTCGGCGTTGCCGAAGCTCGCATAGGTGGCCGTCCGGTTCTTCCAGTCGTAGATGACGATCACGTCCCGGGGGTGATCCCCCGTGCTCTTCTTGCGGTACTGGAGGGTCCGCGTCATCGCGGTGTCCGTGAAGGAGTCCTGCCGCTCCCGGATCTTGTAGAACAGGTCGATGCGGGAGTTCGTCGTCGTCGTCGTCATGGCGAAGTGGCGGGCCCGGGCGCCGTCCACGCCGGTGTCGGGCAGGACCTCGATGACGGCCTCGCCGGCGGGGATGAACCCCCACATCGCGCGGTAGACGAGCCGCTCCCCCGGGCCGAACGGCGGGGCCTTCGACGCCGCCTCGCCCCTCCCGCAAAGCATCGCGAGTGCGCACAGGGCGGCGGTCATCCGGAAGAGACTTCTCTGCATCATCGGACCCTCTCGCGGTTTCTAACGCTCGGGGCGGCCCCCCGTTGACGGCTCCCGCAGGTACCGCGCGAGCCATCGCGCGGTGTGGGAGACCTCCGCCCGCTGGACGAGATCCGGCGGCGTCCCCTCGGCCACGATGCGGCCCCCGCCCTCGCCACCCTCGGGCCCGAGATCGATCACCCAGTCGGCCTCGCGGATGACCTCCAGGTTGTGCTCGATGACGAGCACCGTGTCGCCGCGCTCCGCGAGCCGCTGCAGCACCCCCAGCAGCTTCTCGGTGTCGGCCAGGTGCAGCCCCGTCGTGGGCTCGTCCAGGATGTAGAGCGTCCGGCCCGCCCCCTCCGCCGAGAGGGAGAGCTCGCGGGCGAGCTTGATCCGCTGGGCCTCGCCGCCGGAGAGCGTCGGGCTCGGCTGCCCGAAGGTCATGTAGTCCAGGCCGATGTCCACGAGCATCTCCAGCTCCCTGCGGATCGCGGGCACGGCGGAGAAGAACGCCAGGCCTTCCCCGAAGGTCATCTGCAGCACGTCGTGGATGCTCTTGCCGCGCCAGCGCACGGCGAGCGTCTCCTCGTTGTAGCGCCGGCCGCCGCAGGTCTCGCAGTGCACGTAGACGTCGGGCAGGAAGGACATCTCCACGCGGATCTCGCCCTGGCCCGCGCAGGCCTCGCAGCGCCCGCCCGCCACGTTGAAGGAGAACCGACCGGGACCGTAGCCCCGCGTCCGGGCGTCGGGCAGCCTCGCGAAGAGCCTGCGGATCTCGTCGAAGAACCCCACGTAGGTGGCCGGCGTCGAGCGGGGCGTGCGCCCGATGGGCGAGTGATCGATCTCGACGACCCGCGAGAGCCGCTCCCAGCCCCGGAGCCGGTCGAACCCCCCGGGGTCGGGGACCCCCTTCGAGAGCCTTGCCCGGAGGGCCTCGTAGAGGACTTCCTTGACGAGGGTCGATTTCCCGGAGCCGCTCACGCCGGTCACGCACGTCAGCGTCCCCAGGGGGACGGCGACGTCGACGGCCTTGAGGTTGTTTCTGCGCGCCCCCTCGACGACGAGCCGCGGCCTCCCGGCGACGGGGCGCAGCCGCGAGGTGATGCCGCGCCGGCGGCCGTTGACCCGGCTGCCCGTCACCGAGTCCGGGTTCTTCTTGAGATCACCGAGCGTCCCCTGGGCCACGATACGGCCCCCCAGGGGCCCCGCGCCGGGGCCGAGGTCGACGATCCAGTCGCTTGCGCGGATCGTTTCCTCGTCGTGCTCGACGACGATCACCGAGTTGCCCCTGTCGCGCAGATCCCGCAGGGTGGCGATCAGCCGGTCGTTGTCCCGGGGGTGCAGGCCGATGGTGGGCTCGTCGAGGATGTAGCAGATCCCCGTGAGGTTCGAGCCCAGCTGGGCCGCCAGACGGATGCGCTGGGCCTCGCCGCCCGAGAGGGTGTCGCCGCCGCGGTCGAGGGTCAGGTAATCGAGCCCCACCTGCTCGAGAAACCGCAGGCGGGGCAGGAGCTCCGCCACGATCCCGTCGGCCACGGGCGCCTCGTGCGGCTCGAAGGCGAAGGACCGGACGGTATCCCCGGCCTCGCGCACCGACAGGGCCGTGAGCTCCGCGATCCCCCTGCCCTGCACCCGCACGGCCAGGGCCTCCGGCCTCAGCCGCCTGCCGCCGCAGGCCGGGCACGTCCGGTCATCGACGGCCCCGAGCCCGTCGCAGGCCGGGCAGGCCCCGTAACGGCTGTTGAAGGAAAAGAGCCGCGGGTCCAACGGCTCGAACCCCCTCGAGCACCTCCGGCAGGTGAGCTTCTCGCTCAGGACCCACGACCCGCCCCGGTCGTCGATCACCCGCAGGCTCCCCTTCCCGGCCTCCAGCGCCCGCTCGACAATCCCCCGGAGTTCCCGGGTGTCCGCGCCCGCCCGCACCCGGCCGGCGACGGCGTCGATGTCGTGCTCCCGGAAGCGCTCCAGCGCCGGCAGCGGCTCCAGCGGCACGATGCGGCCGTCCACGCGGGCCTCCCGGAACCCCCGCTTCCTGAGCCGCGCGAGCAGCTCCCGGTGGAACCCCTTGCGGCCGAAGACCAGCGGCGCCGTGACGGTCGCGGCCCCCTTGCCCACGCGGCGCACGATCTCCTCGAGCATCTCCTCGGGGCTCTGCGGTACGATGGGTTCGCCGCAGCCCGGGCAGTGCTGCGTGCCGAGCTTGCTGTAGAGCAGCCGCAGGAAGTGGTAGATCTCCGTAAGGGTGGCCACGGTGGAACGGCGGCCCCCCCGGCTCGTCCGCTGCTCGATGGCCACCGTGGGCGGGATGCCGGTCACGGCGTCCACCTCGGGGCGGTCCATGATCTTCAGGTACCGGCGGATGTAGTTCGGCAGGCACTCGAGGTAGCGGCGCTGCCCCTCGGCAAAGAGGATGTCGAAGGCGAGCGTCGATTTCCCCGAGCCGCTGACGCCCGTGACGACGACGAGCCGCTCCCGGGGAATGGCGACCGTGAGGTCCTGCAGGTTGTGTTCCCGGGCCCCGCGGATCTCGACGGACCGCTCGCCGCGGCGGCCCTGCCTTACGCGCCGTCGCGGCGGCGGGGGCTCGTGGCCCCGCCCCTCCCCGAGGTAGGGTCTCAGGTGCATGCCCGTCTGCGACCCGGGGGTCTCGGCGATTTGCTCCGGCGTCCCCTCCGCCACGATCCGGCCCCCCGCCTCGCCGCCCTCGGGTCCGAGGTCGAGGACGTGGTCGGCGCACTTGATCACCTCGGGGTTGTGCTCGATGACGACGACGCTGTTGCCCGAGGCGATGAGGCTCTCGAAGGCCGACAGCAGGACCGCAACGTCGCAGGGGTGCAGGCCCACGGTGGGCTCGTCGAAGATGAAGAGCGAATCGCGGACCTTTTCCAGCCCGAGGCAGCGGGCGAGCTTGATCCGCTGGGCCTCGCCGCCGGACAGGGTGTTGACGGGCTGGCCGAGCCGCAGGTAGCCGAGGCCCACGTCGAGAAGCGGCTTGAGGGCCTTTTCGATCTTTTTGTGCCCCGCGAAGAAGGCCATGGCCTCCTGCGCCGTCATCTCGAGGATGTCGTGGATGCTGCGGCCGCGGTGCCGGATCTCGAGCACCTCCGGCCTGAAGCGCCTGCCGTCGCACTGCGGGCACGGCAGGTAGACGTCCGAGAGGAACTGCATCTCCACCTTCTCGAACCCCTCCCCCTCGCAGGTCTCGCAGCGGCCCCCCGCCGTGTTGAAGGAGAAGCTCGACGCGGTGAAGCCCCTTTCCCGGGCCGCCGGCTCGGCGGCGAAGACCGCACGGATGGGGTCGTAGGCTTTCAGATAAGTCAGCGGGACGGCCCGCGGCGTCTTCCCGACGGGGCGCTGGTCCACGAGGATCACGTCCTTCACCTGTCCGGCCCCCTCGATCGACGCGTGCCTGCCGGGGCGCTCCTCCCGGCCGCCGAGGGCGCGCTTCAGGGCCCGGTAGAGGATGTCGACGCCGAGGGTGCTCTTGCCCGACCCGGAGACGCCCGTGATCGCCGTGAGCACGCCCAGCGGGATGGCCGCGTCGATGGCCTTGAGGTTGTTCTCCGCGGCGCCGCGAATCGTGAGAACCGCCCGCGGGCTTCGCCTGCGCGACGGCACAGGGATGCGGAACGCGCCGCCCAGGTACCCGCCCGTCGGCGAGCCGGGACGCTTCACGAGGCCCGCCAGGGGCCCGCTGTAGAGCAGCTCACCGCCCCGCTCGCCCGCCCCGGGCCCGAGGTCGACGATGTGATCGGCGCCCGCCATGATTTCCGGGTCGTGCTCGACGACGACGACGGTGTTGCCCTGGTCGCGCAGGGATTTCAGGATCTTAAGCAGCCTTCCGCTGTCGCGGGGGTGCAGGCCCACGGTGGGCTCGTCGAGGACGAACAGGGTGTTGACGAGCGACGACCCCAGGGCCTTGGTGAGGCTCACGCGCTCCACCTCGCCCCCCGAGAGGGTCCGCGACTGCCGGTCGAGGGTCAGGTACCCCAGGCCCGCGTCGGTGAGGTATCGCAGGCGCCTGCCGACCTCGCCGGCGAGGAGCGACGTGGCCTCGTCCAGCGGGCCCGCCGACACCGCATCGAGGAAGCGCGCGGCCTCCTCGACGGTCATGGCGTAGAGCTCGGCAATGCTCTTCCCCGCGACCTTCCAGAGCAGCACGTCCTGCTGGAAGCGGGTGCCGCGGCACTCGGGACAGGTCCGGTAGCTCCGGTAGCGGGCCAGGAAGACCCGCACGTGCAGCTTGTAGCGCTTCGTCTCGAGCCACTGGAAAAAGCCCCGCACCCCGTAGAAGCCGTCGTCTCCCTCGAGGACGAGGCGGCGGTGCTCCTCGGAGAGCTCCCGCCAGGGGACGGTGACGGAGATGCGCCGGCGCCGGCAGAACGCGAGAAGGTCCTCGAACTCCGCCCGGGCGATGCCCGTCCAGGGCTTCACGGCGCCGTCGCGGATCGATTTCCCCGCGTCGGGGACGACGAGGTCCATGTCCACGTCGATGACGCGCCCGAAGCCGCGGCAGGTCGGGCAGGCCCCCGCGGGAGAGTTGAAGGAGAAGGAATCGGCGGCGGGCTGCCGGTAGTCGATGGCGCAGGCCGGGCACTGGAGGGCCGAGCTGAACCGCAGCGTCCGCCCCCCGGCGTGGACGTCCGCCTTTCCCCGGCTCGCCCGCAGGGCCGTCTCCAGCGAGTCGACGATGCGCTTGCGGTCGGCTTTCCGGAAGATCAGCCGGTCCGCCACGACGTCCAGGAGAGCCTCGCCTCGGCCCTCCTCGAGGGATTGGATCCGGCCCCCCTTCCAGATGCGGTCGAACCCCGAGCGCCGGAGCGTCCTCTCCAGCGCGGCGGCATCGCCGTTCGCCGCCGCCGGGAAGGTCAGGACGACGGGGCTGTCCTCGGGCAGGGCCGCCATCGCCTCGAAGATGGACTGCGCCGTGTCCTTCCGCACGGGCCTGCCGCATCCCCGGCAGGTCAGCACGGCCATGCGGGCGTAGAGCAGCTTGGCGTAGTCGGTGATCTCCGTCATGGTCCCGACGGTGGAGCGCGAGGTCCGGACGGGGTCGCCCTGCGCGATGGCCAGGGCCGGCGGGATCCCCTCGATCCCTTCGACGCGGGGCCGGTTCATGCGGTCGAGGAACTGGCGGGCGTAGGGGGAGAAGGTCTCGACGTAGCGCCGCTGGCCCTCGGCGTAGAGGGTGTCGAAGGCCAGGGAGGACTTCCCGGCGCCGCTCACGCCGGTGATCACGGTGAGGCTTCCCAGGGGGATGTCGAGATCGAAGCCCTTGAGGTTATGCTGCCGGACCCCGCGGATCCGGATGGAGGACGAAGCCATGATGGCTCATTCTACTCATCGAGCGGCGAAACGGCAACCGGTCTTTTCCCCGCCCCGCCCTTTCGCCTTTTGCCTTGCGCCCTCCGGCCGTTCGTATAGAATAGCGCCCGTGGAAACGCATCCCTTCGACATCACCGTCATCGGCGCCGGGGTGGTGGGCCTCGCCGTCGCCGAGGAGCTCTCGAGGCGCTACCGGAACATCCTGCTGCTGGAGAAAAACGAGAGCCACGGCCGGGAGACGAGCAGCCGCAACAGCGAGGTGATCCACGCCGGGATCTACTACCCCGAGGGGACCCTCAAGGCCTCGCTGTGCGTCGAGGGCCGCAGGCTCCTCTACGAGGCCTGCGAAAAGCGGGGCATCCCCTGCCGGCGGACGGGCAAGCTCATCGTCGCCGCCGACGCCGCCGAGGAGGAGGCCCTGCACGCTCTTCTCGGGAAGGCCCACGCCAACGGGGTGGACGACGTGCTCATGCTCAGCGGCCGGGTCGTCCGTTCGCTGGAGCCGGAGGTGGTCGCCTCGGCGGGGCTCCTGTCGCCCTCGACGGGCATCGTCGACTCGCACGCCCTGATGCGCGCCCTGCTCGTCGGCGCAACGGGCAACGGCGTCACCGCCGTGTTCCGTTCCTGCGTCACCGCCGCGCACTACGACGGCGTCCGCCACGAGCTGGAGATCAACGGCGGGGAGAGCCGCGTCGCCTCCCGGGTCGTCGTCAACAGCGCGGGGCTGCAATCGGACCGCGTGGCGGCCCTGCCCGGCGTCGACGTGGACCTCGAGGGCTACCGTCTGAAGCTCTGCAAGGGCAGCTACTTCTCCGCCTCGCCCCCGCCCCGGATCCGGCACCTCGTCTACCCGGTGCCGACGCCGAAGCACGAGGGCCTGGGCGTGCACGCCACGATCGACCTCGGCGGCCGGGTGCGCTTCGGCCCCGACGTGGAATACATCGACGCCGTGGACTACCGCGTCGACGAGGGCAAGCGCGACGCCTTCCACGCGTCGATCGTCACGTACCTGCCCCTGCTGGCGAAGGAGTCGCTGCAGCCAGACATGTGCGGCATCCGGCCCAAGCTCCAGGGGCCGGGGGAGGACGTCCGGGATTTCGTGATCTCCGAGGAGGAACGCCTGGGGCTGCCCGGATGGGTCAACCTCATCGGGATCGAGTCGCCGGGGCTGACGGCCTGCATGGCCATCGCCAGAAGGGTGGCCGAGCTGGTCGCGCCTGTCATGGGGTGACATCCCGGCTCAAGGCGACAGGCAGCAGGCCACAGGCAGCGGGATCGATCTTTTCGCCGGATCAGTCACCATGAACGAAAGGCCCGACACCCTGCAGCGAGCGCTGGACGCTTACGGAGGCGAGACCTTCTGGCGGGTTGCCCTCACCGTCCGGGCAACCGTCTCGACGGCCGGGCTTGCCTTCGTCCTCAAGCGGCAGAAGCCTTTCCGGCGGGTCGCCGTGGAGTGCGACGCCCGAAGGCCCCTGACCCGCATAGCACCCGTGAATCCCAACGGCACGACGGGTATCCTGAGTGGCGGCGACGTCTTTCTCGAGAAGCCCCGGGCCGCGAGATCGCCCGCAGGGAAAACGTCCGCGCCTTCTTCCCCGGCGGCAGGCGCCTCTTCCGGTGGGACAGCCTGGACCAGCCCTATTTTGCGGGCTATGCCCTGTGGAATTACCTCTGCTTCCCGGCGCTCCTGCTGCGGGAGGACATCCGCTGGCAGGAAGCGGGCCGGAGCCGGATCGTCGCCGAATTTCCCGCGGGCATCCCGACGCACTGCCCCGTGCAGGAATTCCTGCTCGACCCTTCCACGGGCCTTCTGAAGCAGCCCAACTACACGGCCGAGGTCATCGGGGGCTGGGCCCGGGGCAGCCCATGTCGTCGAGGAGCACGCCACCTGGAACGGCATCCCCTACCCGTCCCACCGGATCGTGACCCCGAGAAGGCAAGACGGAACCCCTTCCCGGTGGCCCGTCCTCATCGACCTCGTCATCCACGAGTGGGCCGTCGAGCCCGGACCCCTATCCTGACCCGCTCTCTCCCGCGCAATAAACCCCTTCCGGATCGAAACCTTGTTGTCACTGACTGCGGGCAATGTGGTTTGACTTTTGCAAATCGTCACAGCGGAGAGGCATAACCATCGGGGAAACGCGGTGAAACCCCTCCAGTCCTCCCGGTTGACGAACGTTCCCGGCGCATCGGGACAAGACGGTGGCCATCAGACAGCAACCCTCGACGCGCAAGGAGTCTTTCCATGCAGAACGCCATACTCATTGTCGACGACGAACAGGACTATCTCGACAGCGTGCGCCGCGGCCTGATCGGGGCGGGCTTCAAGAACCTCCGGCTCGAGAGCGACCCGCGAAACGCCGCCGCCGCCGTGGCAAACGGGGACCAGTTCGACATCGCCCTCCTGGACATCAACATGCCATGGATGGACGGGCTGCAACTCCTCGAGCACATCAAGAACACGATCCCGAGCACGGAGTGCCTCATGGTCTCCGCTACCAACGAGGCGAAGGTCGCCGTGGATTGCCTCAAGAAAGGCGCCTACGACTACCTCACCAAGCCCGTCAACCGCGACGACATGGTCGCCGCGATCCACCGCGCCCTGGAGCGCAAGCGGCTCCTGGATGTCATCGCCGTCGTCAAGAGCGAGGCCCAGCCCGAGATCGCCCCGAACAGGATCCCCCCGGCCCTGATCGCCCGGTCGGACAAGATGCTCCGGCTTCTCAAGGAGGCCGAGCTCTACGCCTCCATCACGGTCCCGATGCTGGTCACGGGACAGAAGGGAACGGGAAAGGAAACCATCGCGCGCCACATCCACGATTCGGGATCCCGGAAGTCCGGGCCCTTTGTGGTCCTGGACCTGGAAGCGCTCACGGGGGATCGGCACCTTGCGGCCCTGTTCGGGAGTGAAACCGGCGGCGGGCACATCGACGAGGCCCGCAAGGGCACCCTGTTCCTCGACGAGATCAGCTACCTGCCCTCGGACGTGCAGGCGATGCTGCTCAAGGCAATGCAGGAGAACGGCTACACCCGCCCCGGCACGAACGAGAAGTGCCCCCTCGACACCCGGATCATCATCTCGACGAGGCTCGACCCCGAGGCGCTGGTCGGCAAGGGCGAACTGAGGAAGGACCTGTACTATTTCGTCAAGGGATCGACGTTGATCCTTCCGGCGCTCAAGGAGCGCAAGAGCGACATCCCCCCGCTGGTCGAACACTTCGTGAGCGCCTATGCCGGCGGCCGCGATCTCGCCGTGGCGCAGGACGCCATGAGCACCCTGTGCGACTACGATTTCCCCGGCAACATCCCCGAGCTGGAAGCCGTCGTGAAGGAGATGGTGACGAAGACAGCGGGCAGCGCCGTCACACGGGACACCCTGCCCGACAGCATCCGGGCGAAGATCCGCGTCAAGTTCCTGGCGGGCCTTCCCGCCCCGAAGGACCTCCTCAAGAACCTGAACAAGGACTACCTCATCCGGGAGCGCTGGTGCCCCCTCGAGACGGCGGGAAACCGGATCGTCGTGCTCATCGACACCCTCGACGACCTCATCCGGCGCGACGAGATCCAGGCGATTCTCAAGACGAAGGCCGTGGACTTCCGCCCCGCCGAGAAAGAGGACATCTTCAAGTTCATCCACCACTTCTACAGCAAGATGGGCGGGGAGGTCGAACTGCGCGACATGATCGAGAAGGGGACCCCCGACGAGTCCGGGCCCGTGGACGACGAGCCGGAGATCACCGAGACGGACAACATCGTCCCGCAGATCATGAACAAGATCATCAACGAGGCGTTCCGCCGACGCGCCTCCGACATCCATATCGAGCCCAACCCGCGGGAGAGGCGCGTGGACATCCGGTTCCGCATCGACGGGGACCTGGCCCCCTACGAGGCGCTCCCGTTCAACTACCGGACGGCCCTGGTCTCGCGGATCAAGATCATGGCGGGCATGGACATCACCGAGAAGCGGCTGCCGCAAGACGGCAAGATCAAGTTCCGCTGCTACAACGGCGAGACGATCGAGCTGCGCGTCGCCACGCTGCCCATCGGGGGCCTCGAGGACGCCATGCTGCGCCTGCTGGCCACGGGGGAGCTTCTGCGGCTCGAGGACGTCCATCTCGATCCGCTGAACTACGAGCACCTGCTGGCGATGTCCGAGAAGCCCCACGGGCTCATCCTCTGCGTGGGGCCGACGGGCTCCGGCAAGACGACGACGCTGCACGCCCTGATTGAGCAGATCAAGCGGCCGGCCCTCAAGATCATCACGATCGAGGACCCCATCGAGATCAGCCAGCCGGGCATCCGGCAGGTCCAGGTGAACCGGAAGATCGGGCTCGACTTCGCGGCGGCGATGCGCTCCTTCCTCCGCTCCGACCCCGACATCATCATGGTCGGCGAGATGAGAGACCCGGAAACGGCCAGGATCGGCACGGAAGCCTCCCTCACGGGGCACCTGGTCCTCAGCACGCTCCACACCAACGACGCGCCGGAAACGGTCGTCCGCCTGCTGGACATGGGGCTCGACCCCTTCCACTTCGGCGACTCCCTCATCGGCATCGTCTCTCAGCGTCTCGTGCGGAGCCTCTGCCAGCGATGCCGCGAGTCCTACGTCCCCACGGAGATCGAATTCCGGAAAATCCAGCGGGCCTGCGGAGAGGAATTCATCGCGGCGACCCTGGGAGTCTCGGCGCGGGAACAGCTGAAGCTCTACCGGTCGCAGGGCTGCGACGCCTGCGGCGGAACGGGCTACTGGGGAAGGGTGGCCATCCACGAGGTCCTGGTGGCCACGGAGCCCATCAAGAGGATCATCCAGAAGCGGGGGACCGCCGCCGAGGTGCGGGAGAAGGCCGTCTCCGAGGGCATGGTCCTGCTCCTGCAGGACGGAATCAAGAAGGCGATGAAGGGCCTGACCGACTTCGACCAGCTCCGAAGGGTCAGCGTGAGATAGGCATCGGCCGCCGGGATCCCGCGAATAAACGAACCCCCCTCGGTCCCTTTCGAAATAGGGGGATCAAGGAAGATTTTTCCGTTCATCAGCCGCGCATCATGAGATCCGCGTAGACCTTCCTGTGCAGCGGCACGGGGATGCCGAGCTCCTTGCCCGCCTTGACCATGTAGGCGGTGAAGATGTCGAGCTCGGTGCGGTTGCCCCGCTCGTAGTCGAGCTGCATGGAGGTCTTCGTCGTCGGCGCGAAGGCGGCGGCCTTGGCCAGGGACGCCGGCACGATGTCGGGCGGGAAGTTGACCCCCTTCTTGCGCGCGACGGCCTCGATCTCCCTCATCATCCCCTCGACCAGGGCGCGGTCGTCCGCGCTGCCCAGCACCTCCCCGAAGGGCTTGCCCGTCAGCGAGGTGACCCCGGCCATGGGGCCGATGAAGATGTACTTCGTCCACAGGGGCAGCAGCGGTTCGGCCGAGAGTTCCGCCTTGATGCCGGCCTCCTGCAGCAGCGTCTCGATGGGGCGGAATTTCTCCACGTCGGCCGGGTCGGCCGGACCGAAGAAGAGCTGGCCCGTTCCGCCGACCTGTTTGACGAGGCCGGGGCCCTGGATCGCGGAGCTGATGAAGACGCCTCCGTAGAGGACGGTCCCCCGGGGGAGCACCGCGCGGAGCCGGTCCGTGATGTCCACGCCGTTGAGCAGCGGCAGCACGACCGAGTCCTCGCCGAGGTTCCCCGCGACGGCCCGCGCGGCATCCTCGAGCCCGTAGCTCTTGGTGCAGAAGATCGCGAGGTCCAGCGGGCCCATTTCGCCCGGGTTGTCCGTGGCCTGCATCGGCCTGACGAGGTACTCGCCGTCGACGGTCACGAGCCTCAGCCCGTCCCTGCGGATGGTCGCCAGATGCGCGCCCCGGGCAAAGAAAATGACCTCGTGCCTGCTCCTGCCGGAATACTTCAGGGCCAGCTTGCCGCCGTAATAGCCTCCCACCCCGCCGATGCCGATGATCCCGATTCGCATGTCATGCCTCCAGAGACGCTTTAAGGTCCGTTCCATCCCGATTCAGATGGATTGCATACCATTTTTCACCCGACATTCCAACATCCGTCATTCCCCCGTTCCGCTATCCCGATCTCATCTGTTGCGCCCGTAAAACGCCCCCAGCCTGCCGAAGGCCCGCTTTTTCTCGTGATCCCCGATCCTCGCCGCGTTGACGACCTCCCTGAGGAACTCGATGGAGCGGTCGTAGAGCTCCCGGTCCACGGGATAGGGGTGCCCGTCCTTGCCGCCGTGGGCGAAGCTGAACCGTGCCGGGTCCCTAAACGACGGCTTCGCCCCGTAGAGAAGCTCCGAGAGCAGGGCGAGGGCCCGCAGCGTCTTGGCGCCCACGCCGGCCGTCCCGAGGAGCGCCTCGAAGTCCGCCGGCCTCCGCTCGTAGGTCTTCAGGAGAATCCGGTGCAGGTTTTCGGCGCCGATCTGCCCTCGCGTCACCGGGTGGGCCGCCGGGAGGTCGAGCCGCTCGATCCGCCTCCACTCGGCCAGGATTCTCTCGGGGCGCTCCCGGGACAGCGATGCGGAGGCCGCCCGGTTCCCATCTCCCTCCCGGGCCACGAGATTCAGCGCCTTGCCCCGGCTGTCGCAGCAGACGGCCTGGTGCGGATCGCAGACGAAATCCACGGTGCCCTCGCCCAGCCAGTGGTATCGCCGGGCGTATTTCGTCTCGTCGTTCATGCCCTGCTGGATGACGGCCCAGCGGCCGTCCCGGTCGAAGAGAAACACGTGGTGGTAAAGCTGGTAGCCGTCCTGGACGGCTGCGCTGTCCACCTTGGCCGACATGCGGCTGGCATAAATGAGGGCCCCGGGGTCCGCGCGCAGGTGCTTTGCGTGCCCCTCGATCTCAAGCGGCGTGGCGCGCGAAACGCGCCCCTTCCCGCCACAGACGAAAAAGCCGATCTCGCGCTCCATCCCCCGGATGCCTTCCTTGATGGCCCCGCAGGTCGTCGTGGTGAGCCCGCTCGAGTGCCAGTCGAAGCCGAGGGCGCAGCCCAGGGCCTGGAACCAGAACGGGTCGGAGAGGCGGCGCAGCAGCTCCCCGGGACCGAAATCCCGGAGGATGACGAGGACGATCTCCCGGGCGAGAAGCTTCATCCGCCCGAAGAGCCATGCAGGGGCCCTTCCGCCGTGCAAAGGAAGTTGGGTGATTCCGGTCTTCATCCCGTGGCACTCCGGGCGCGCACCCGGGCCGGCGGGCTGCCGTGTGCGGCCATCGGTTACGCGCCCTTCCGCTTTCTAACGTCCGGGCGCCCCGGGGTCAAGGAGGAATGCCAGGCGGGTCTCGAGGCGAAACGGGGGCCGCAGGGGTTCAGCGCGGGGTCTCTGGCAGGAAGCCCAGGTTCCGGATCTCCTCGAAGAGCTGCTCCTTGCGGATGGGCTTTACGATATAGCCGTCGCAGCGGGCATTGAAGGATTCCAGGATGACGTCGGCGTCGTTCATGGCGGTCGTCATGATCACCTTGACGCCCTTGTCGGCGGCGATGCCCCGCTCTTCCTCCAGTCCCCGGATCGCCTTGAGCACGTCGATGCCGTTGACCTCGGGCATCATGATGTCGAGAAACAGCAGGTCATAGGGCTTGCCTTCCCTGAGCGCCGCATCGAAGGCCTCGATGGCCTCCCTGCCGTCGAAGGCCAGATGGCAGAAACAGTCCGCCTCGAGGAACTTCTTCATCAGGCGGCTGCCGACGAAATCATCTTCCACGATCAGTACGCGCATGCCTTGCGTTCTCCATTCGATGGGATCGGCCCGGGGAGCCAGGCCCCGTCCAGGGTTGAACCATGCAGATTTCCTGCCAGCGCGGCAAGTCCCCCTCCGGGGGATACCCCGTGATGGCAGAGGAGTGGACAGGGCCCGGCCGCCGCGCTCAAGTCATTTCGTCAGAAAGCCGATTCTTCTTTAGGGGATTCCCGAGAGCGGCCCCATGCACGTGGCAGCGAATTTGCAATCCATTTACCACGGGATTCCCCGCAGAGGAGTGTCCGATGCAGACCGTCTACCCGAGATACACGATGGCCGAACGCCTCATTCTCGCCGTCGTCGCGGCCGTCACCTGGCCCGTCGAGCGCTTTCTCGGCTGGGCCCGCCGTAAAATCGCCCCCGATCCGGCCCCGTCGGCCGACCGCAGCTAAGTCTGCGCCCCCATCCGTTTCGCGGCGGAGGCCGCGAAAAAAGGGCGCCCGCACCGGCGCCCCTTTCTTACGTATTCCCTCTTCTCTCCGTAAAAATCCGCTCAGGCCTTGAGCTCCGAGGTGCACTGGGGGCAGCGTGTCGCCTTCAGGGGAACCGCCGAGAGGCAGAAGGGACACTCCTTCGTCGTCGGGGCCGCAGGGGCTTCCTCCCTCTTGAGGCGGTTGATCTGCTTGATCAGGATGAAGATGGCGAAGGCCACGATGAGGAAGGTCACGATGGAGTTGACGAACAGGCCGTAGTTCAGGGTCACCGCCGTGGCGGCCTTGGCCTCCGCCAGCGTCGCGTAAGGGCCGGGCACCTTTCCTGCCTTGAGCACGAGGAAGAAATTGGAGAAATCGACGTTTCCCAGCAGGAGGCCGATGACCGGCATGAGGACGTCGTCGACGAGGGACTTGACGATGGCGCCGAAGGCCGCACCGATGATGATGCCCACGGCCATGTCCACCACGTTTCCGCGCATCGCGAATTCCTTGAACTCCTTGAACATGGAACCCCTCCTTTCGGACAGAAAAAGACGTGACGGGAAATCCGCGACGTTCAGGCATCATCGCGCATCCCGGCTGATTTGTCAAGCCGCCCCTACCGCCCGCTGACCCCCGCCGAACAGGACCCTGCGCGGGCAGGGCTGGAGCATGGGGTTCAGGACTGTCGACGCGGGCAGGCTGCTCCGCCCCCTGACGTCAAAGCCCCGCCCGCTCCAGCAGGAAAAGCGTGAGCATCAGCAGGGCGCCCAGGGGGCCGATGACGGTCCAGTCGCCGACCTTCAGGAGCCGGGACAGGGTGACGTCGCCGTAATACCCCGCCTTGAGGATCCCGTCCCGGAGCCGGGGGTACAGGGCGGCGAAGAGCCCGGAGCCGAGGAGGATCCCCGTCAGTCCGCCTGCCATGGCGTCCAGGAAGCGGTTGCCGATCGCGCCGGCGATCGTCCCCGGGCAATACCCGAGAAGGGCGAACCCGGCGCCGAAGATGAGCCCGCCGATGACATTCTGGCTCCAGGAACCGGCTTTCGGGCTGAGCCTGACCCAGCCCAGTTGTTTCATGGCATGGACCCCGATCATTCCGGTGAGGACCGCCGTGAGCATGACCTTCACCACCGTGAAATCCTCGAGCAGGAGCTGGCCGATGATCACGTCGTAGCGGGTGACACCCCCCTTCTGGAGCAGGAAGCCGAAGACGGCGCCGAACAGAAGCCCCTGAACAAGCTGTCGTTTCCGATCCATCGACTCTCGCCTCCCCTAGAAGAGCAGCCGGGCCGTTGCGATGCCCCCGATGAAGAAGCAGCAGGCCGACACCCAGCTCGACAGAGCGAGCTGCATCGTGCCGCTGATCCCGTGCCCGCTGGTGCATCCGCCGGCCCAGCGAGACCCGAAGCCGAGCAGGATGCCCCCGGCAACGGCCACGGCAACGCGCGTCGGGCGGTCGTCTCCGAAGGCCTCCTCCCACCGCGACGGGATCCACTGCCAGCGGAAATCGCCGGAGAGCTGGGCCGAAAGGAAAGCGCCGAGGACCATGCCCAGAACGAGCATCCACTGCCAGTCTACGACGGGCGGGATCTCCCGGTAAAAGGGCTTCTCATCCACCTTGCGGCCGCGGAAGAGCTTCTCGATCATCCCGGCCGTCCGCGCAAAGGAGGTGGAGCAGCCCAGCGGATGCCCCGAAAAGAGGATAGTCAGCCAGCTCAGAACGCCGATCCCAGCGCCGGCGGCGTAGGGAGACCAGGGCCATGCGGTCAGCCAGTCCATGGGGACGGTCTCCTTTCTTCGCTTTCGCGCGTCCGCGCCCGGTCAGGCCGCGGATGCAAAGTACCTCGACCCGTGGGGGTTCTCGCAGACGGTGCACTGCGCGGCGTGACCGGCCGCGCTGTATCCCGTCATCCCGCCGGCGACGTTGAGGAGCTTGCGGAACCCGTGCTGCTTGAGGATGCTCGCCGCCAGGCTCGATCGGTTGCCCGTGCTGCAGATGACGACGGTGAGCTTGTCCGGGTCGAGCTCCTCGTGGCGAGTCCGCAGGTCGGGGGCGGGGATGTTGACGGCGCCGGGAATGCTGCTGCTCTTGAATTCCCCGCGGCCGCGCACGTCCAGGATCACCATCGGCGCCCCCGCGCAGATGCGATCGTGGAGCTCCGCCGTCGATATGAGAGGGACCGACTCCGTCGGCAGCCCCGCGGCTGCCCAGACCGGCATGCCGCCCGCAAGGCAGCCCGTGATCCGGTCCATGCCGACCCGGCGGGCCCACGTCCGGGCCTCGACGGCATCCTCGTAGTCCTCGGCCACCAGGAGGATGTCCCGGTCGGTGGGCAGCACCCAGCCGGCAAAGGTGGGAACGTTTCCGTTGAGGTCGATACTCCAGGCCCCGGGGATGTGCATGCCGCCGAAGGCCGCGAACCCGCGCGCGTCGAGGACGACTGTCTTTCCGGAGTCGATCCGCTGCCGGAACGCCTCGGGCCGCAGCTCCTCCATGACGGGCAGGTCTGCAAGCAGGGCCGGCCCGCGGCGGTTGATGTCGCTGCATCGGCCGAAGTGATCGGGGGCCGGCGGCATGTTCGACGTGAGCGACCGGATGAACTCGGCCCTGTCCCGAATCTGCAGGGCCGGGTTGAGACGCCGCTCGTAGCCGATCGTGGTGAGCCACTTGGCGCCCATGGAGCGCCCGCAGAGGGAGCCCGCGCCGTGCGCGGGGTAGACCTCGCAGAAATCGGGCAGGGTGAGCAGCTTGTCGTGCAGGCTGTGATAGAGCTTCCCCGCCAGTTCCGTCGCGATCCCTGGGAACAGGTCGGGCCGACCCACGTCCCCCACGAAGAGCACGTCTCCCACGAAGACGCCCACAGGGGCATCCCCGCGGGACCGATCCGTGACGACGTAGCTGACGTGCTCGGGGGTATGCCCGGGGGTCTCCCAGACCTCGAGACTCATGTCCTCGATCCCGATGGTGTCCCCCTCGGCCACGGCGACGTGATCGAAGGCGCACCGGGCCGATTTCGGTGCATAGATCGTCGCGCCGGTCTGCCGGGCCAGGTCCATGTGCCCCGAGATGAAATCCGCGTGGAGATGGGTTTCGAGGATGTGGGTGATCGTGACGCCCAGCGCGCGGGCCTCGCGGATGTACAGGTCCACGTCCCGCCTGGGGTCGATCACCGCGCAGGACTGCTTGCCTGCGAGGATGTAGGAACTGTGGGCGATCTTTCCGGTGAAGAAGTGCTTGAGCAGCATGGCGGCCCCCTTTCTCGATCTCTCCGGCTGTTCATGCTACGTGGATCGCCCCGGGGCTGTCAATCGCCCGCGCGAAAGGGTGCCCATCCTTCTTCACGCTTTCACGATCACAGCCTCCCCCTGCGCGAGCCCCCCGCAGATGGAAGCCACTCCGAGGCCCCCTCCCCTGCGGCGAAGTTCGTAGGCCAGGGTCATGGCGATCCGGCCTGCGCTGGCGCCCACGGGATGGCCGATGGCGATGGCCCCTCCGTTGACGTTGGTTTTCTCCTGGAGCGCTTTCCACTTCCCCTCGTCGCCGCCGGCCAGGATCTTCGTCGAGACGAGGGGCATCGCCGCGAAGGCTTCGTTGATCTCGATGAGGTCCATCCGGTCGATCGTCATGCCGGCCCTCTTCAGGGCCTTCTGGATGGTGTAGGCCGGGATCTGCGCGATCTCGCGGGGGGCCGCAGCCGAGGCGACGGCGCAGAGCACGGTGGCCAATGGGGCAAGCCCGCGCCTGTCGGCCTCCGCGCGCCTCATGCAGAGGATCGCCGAGGCCCCTGCGCTGATCGGCGGGGCATTTCCCGCTGTGACGGTGGGGCTCCCGTAAATGGTCTTGAGCTTCGCCAGGACCTCCATCGTCGTCTCTCTCGGCGACTCGTCCTTCTCGATGACGATGGGGTTGCCCCGCTTCTGGGGGATCACGACGGGCATCAGCTCCTCGCCGAGGCGGAACTTGCCTTCCCTGTAGGCCTTCGCGCAGAGCGCCTGGCTGCGCAGGGCCCAGGCATCCTGCATCTCGCGCGTCACCCCGTTCTCCAGGGCCATCTCACCCGCGTCGATCGCCACGGGGTTGAACCCCTTGGCCGTGTAGCCCAGCTCGAAGAGGCAATCGACGAGGCGGATGTGACCCAGCCGCTTCCCCTTGCGCAGCCCCGGGGCCAGGTGGGGCGTGCGGGGCATGTTCTCGGAGCCCACGGACATGACGATGCGGGCCTCCCCCGCGCGGATGGCGAGAAGGCCCAGCCGCAGGGTCGTCAGGGACGAGCAGCAGGCCCTATCCAGGGTCAGCGAGAGGTTTTCGGGTGGAAAACCCGCAAGCAGGGTGGCCTGACGCGCCGGGACATCGGTCTCCAGGGCGATCTCGGCGGGGATGCAGCTGCCGTAATCGACCTCGTCCACCTCCTCCGGCCTGACCCCCACCCGCCGGATGACCTCCCTCATGACCATGACCCCGAGGTCGATACTGGGGATGTCGGCCATGGCGGTGTCGAATCGGCTGAAGGGCGTCCGGACGGCGCTCACGATCACGATGTCGTCCTTTCCTGCCATTGCGCTCCCTCCCTCTGAGACCATTTTATCTTTTTTCTTTCCCTTCGAGCCGCAGCCCGTGAGATCCACCCCGACCCTCCCGATGAACGCCTCATCCTCTGTCCTTCTCCTCCCTCACCCCAATCCTCTCCCACGGAGCGGAAAGGAAGATCAAGGTTCGTGATCCCCAAGGGATGCCGGGCGATTTTCTCGCCCGCGCCGCGACGGACCCCTGATCTCACTTCGGCGCCATGCGGATGGCGCCGTCGAGGCGGATCACCTCGCCGTTGAGCATGGGGTTTTCGATGATGTGACGGGCGAGCATGGCGTACTCCGCGGGCCGTCCCAGCCGGCGGGGAAAGGGCACCATCCTTCCCAAGGCTTCGCGGACGGCCTCGGGCAGGAGCGCCAGCATGGGCGTGTCGAAGAGCCCCGGGGCGATCGTCATGACGCGCACCCCGTAGTCGGCGCACTCCCGCGCCAGGGGCAGGGTCATGCCCACGACACCGGCCTTGGAGGCGCTGTAGGCGGGCTGGCCGACCTGGCCGTCGAAGGCCGCCGCCGAGGCGGTGTTGATGATCACGCCGCGCCCGCCCTCCGCGTCGGGCGTGTTCTTCACCATCTGCTCCAGCGCGAGCCGGATCACGTTGAAGGTGCCCACGAGATTGATCTGCACGACGCGGTTGAATTCCTCGAGCGGCATGGGGCCGCTCTTCGTCAGGGCCTTGCAGGCCACCCCGATGCCCGCGCAGTTGATGACGGCGTTGAGGCCGCCGAAGGCTTCCACCGTCTTCCCGATCGCCTCCCGGACGCTCTCGCCGCCCGTCACGTCGGTGCGGACGAAGAGGACCTGAGCCCCCAGCTCCGCCGCCAGCTTCCGCCCTTTCTCCGCGTCGAGGTCGAAGATCGCCGCCTTCGCCCCGGCGCCCGCCAGTTCCCGGACGCAGGCCTCGCCGAGACCCGAGGCCCCTCCCGTCACCACGGCCCTGCACTCGCTCACCTTCACGGTTTTCCTCCCTTCCCTCCGGAGCATTCGTGCGCACCGGCACACGAATCGATCGGGCGGCGCACAACGGTTGACGTTGAAAGGGCCCGCGGCCATGGCCCGTTCACGGGCAAAGGCACCGGAGGCCCTCAGATCTTCCGCTCGATCATGTAGAAGATGATGTTCTCGATGAACCGCTTGTCGTCGGAGTCCGGCAGGCCGCGGTAGGCGACGTGGAATTCGCGGAGGGCGGCCCCGGCCAGCTGGTAGGCGCTGCGCCGCGCCGATTCGATGCAGTCGTACCGGGCCAGGAGCCGGTAGACCCAGCGGACGTCCCTTTCGAGCCTCTGCGGCCGCGGTGTGGCCAGGAAGCACCTCAGCCTCTCCTTCTCGCCCTCCGTGCAGCGGCCCAGCAGGTGGATCAGGATGAGGGTCCGCTTCCCTTCCCGGATGTCGCCGCCGATCTCCTTGCCGTATTTCCTGCGGTCGCCGGTGAGGTTCAGGATGTCGTCCTGGATCTGGAAGGCGGCCCCCATGTAGTAGCCGAAGCGGTTGAAGCGGTCCGCGTCGACGGCCCCGCCCGTGGCGATGAGGGCCCCGATCCGGCAGGGGTGGATGCAGGTGTACCAGCAGGTCTTCTTCAGGGTCATCCGGAGGTAGTCTTCCTCGCCGAGGTCGCAGACGTTGTCGCGCACCCAGCCCAGCTCCATGGCCTGCCCCTCCACGGACTGGCGGACCATGTGCTCGATCTCCGTGAACACGATCCAAGTCAGCTCCGGACCCAGCAGGCCGATGTTCTCCATGAGCGGCCGCATGCTCAGCACGTTCATGGCGTCGCCCACGTTGACGGCGATGGGGATCCCGTGCTCGACGTGCAGGGTGGCCTTCCCCCTGCGGTACTCGCTGCCGTCCTCCACGTCGTCGTGGATGAGAAAGGCGTTGTGGAAGATCTCGATGGCCACGGCGCTGTTGAGCGCCAGCTCGGCGTCCCCGCCGAAGGCGCCGCAGGTGGAGATGCACAGGCCGGGGCGGAACCCCTTGCCCGAGCGCTGCGGGTAGGCCGGCACAAGGTCGTAGAGATACCGCCTCGGCTCCCGCGACGGCAGGTAGGCCATAAGGGTCTGCATGGTGAGCGACTTGTAGCGCTCCAGGGCCGCCGTGACCCGATCGTAGGGGCTTGCGTTCGCCATGGGATGCCGTCCCCGCCCCCCGCCTCAGGCCACTTCGACGGCGAGCACGGCCCGGAGATGATCCGCCCGGGAGGACTGGATGAGCCCCGAGTACAGGCCGGGCTTCGACCCGGAGGGGACCTTGAGCTGCACGACGACGGTCCCGCGCCCGCCGGGCTTGATCGTCAGGGCAGCCGGCCTGAAGGCGATCTGCTGCGCCGGGATCCGGCCGCCCGCCGGGCTCAGCAGGTCGGTGCTGAGAAACCGCATCGGCTCCGTCGGGGCATCGCCGCTGTTCTCGAGGGTCATGGGCACCTGGACCGACTGCCCGGACTTCAGGACGCCGGGGACCTTCAGAAAGGGGGTCGAACCCGGCTCCTGCCGCGCCGCCTTGCCCGGGTTGCCGGAGACCCGGAAGGAGACGGCCCGCTTGCTCATCTCCTCGGCGTAGTTCACCGCGGCGCCCACGACGTCGACGAGGATGTCCACCACCTCGTGGGCGTCCTTGCGGAACCGGTGGATCACGCTGTCGGCGCCGCCCGCCCGCAGGGCCTTGACGTTGAGCAGGTTCTCCTCGACCTGCCGCGCCGCCACGATCCCCGCGGCGATCTCCTCCTCGAGAATGGAGGCGGCCTGCCGGACGACGCGCGAGGTCGTCTCGGCAAAGCCCCTCACGGCATCGAGCCCCCCGAGGAGGGTCTTGCCGGTTTCGGCGCCCTGCGGTTTTTCCCCCTTCGGCGCCTCGCGCCCCGCGGGCCCGCCGCCGCCCCGCGCCGTTTTGCCCGGCGCCTTCTTTGCCTTCGCCCTGTCCGTCGCTCGGGTTGCCATCGTCACTGCCCTCCTTCAACGCTCTCGATGCCTCGCCTAGCCGATGTCACCCTTCACGTCCAGCCCGCTGGACCAGAAACACATCCGGATGATCGACGCCTCGTTGCCCCCGCCCTTGACCTGGACCGCCGTGATGCCCGAGCCCTCGATCAGGACCTCCTTGACCTCGTTGTGCATCTCCGCGTCCTGCTGCGCGAGCAGGGTCCCGTCGGCATAGGCATAGAAGGACAGCCCGCGGCCCGCGTAGCAGGCCACCGTCATCAGCACGTCCCGCACCGGCCACGGGAAGTCCACGCGGACCCCGCCGGGGGGGAAGCCCAGGCCCGGCGCGCCGCCGAGCCCCACGATCCGCATCGGGGGCTCGCCCAGGGCCGTGTAGCGGATCTCCTCATGGACCCACGGGCTCTGCAGGACCATGCCAGGCTTGAATTCCGTGAAGTCCACGCAGGTGTACTTCTCCTCCTCTTCCTTGCAGTTGTAGACGCGGGTGAGGCCGCGGATCTTGATGTTGGCCACGGGCCTGTCGAAGATGTCCACCCCGATCGTGTAGTCGCTCTTGATGCAGATCGGCTCGCAGACCTTGAGGCACACCGGGATGGTCTTCGTGGGCGTGACCTTCATGTCCATGTCCACGAAGAACGGTTTTTCCTTCGACGTCTCGATCACGACATGGGCGGGCGGCTTCTCCTCGAAGGAGACGCTCACCCGGCAGGGCTTGTCCGACGTGAACCGGTGCTCGAGCAGCGCCGCCTCCTTCGGCCACGCCACGATCGTCACCTTTCTCTCCTCGGTCGCCATGGGATCACCCCTTTCCGGCAGGACTGGGTTTCGCTGCCTTTGCGTTTGCGGCGGTGTCGCGCTTCGCCGGCCGCGGTCGGACCGGGCCAGGCTGCTCCCCAGGCCCGCTGTAGACGCAGAGCCTTACGAGCAGGCCCTCGTTGCCTCCCCCGCCGATCATCAGCGTCTCGATGCCCGGCGCCTGCACCTCGAGCCGGTGGACGGTCCCCTGCGCCGACGGGCTCGACGCCTCCCCGACTTTCCGCCCCGACCCGTCGAAGGCCTCGAGCACGACGGACTTGCCCGCGTACAGGGCAACCCAGGCGACGGCCCGGTCGGCGACGAAGGGGGGCGCGACCTGCATGCCCGAGCCCGGGAAGCTGAGCTTCCCCTCGCCCTGCGGGACGCCCCAGCGCACGATGCGGAGGTTCGCGTTGGCCGGGACGCGGAAGGTGAAGCCCTCCCTGGTGTACGGGGATGCCAGGTTGCGCTGCTCCGGCTCGGTCTTCCAGTCCACGCAGATCTCGCGCGGCTTTTCGGGCTCCGGGGGCTTCTCGGGCTCCCCGAGCGGGCAGGGATAGGGGATGAGCGACACCGCGTCGAACCGGGCGACGAAGTCGCCCTTCTGCGAGAAGGCCTCGAGGAAGAGGGTGACGGCCGGAGCGGCGGCGCTCGCGCGGACCACGAGAGGCGCCCAGCACCGGCGCTCCCGGCCCTCGGACCAGACGACCGTCGCCGCCGCGGGGTCGGTCCCGCCCGCGGGGTCGATCCCGAGGCGGCAGGTCCCGCCCGCCCGCTCGTCGAGGTGATACCAGGCCGTGACCTGGTAGTCCCACCCGCGGTTTGCGCCGATCCTCTGGTAGAGGCCCGCGCGGGAGCCGCTGCGGCCGTTGACCCGCTGGGCGCGCCGCCCCGAGCGCAGGACGAACTCCTCGGCCTGGAACGCGGCCGACCCGTCCGAGAGCCCCGCCCGGCCGGTCATCCCTTCCGCCGCGCCGGAGACGTAGTACTCCCAGCCGTTGGCCACCGACCCGTGGATGCGGTCCCGGAAGCCGCCCTCGAAGTCGCCGTTGACCACGTCGACGCAGTGCACGGCCAGCGTGTCCCGGCCGCTCGCCCCGTCGCTGTCCGTGACCGTGCAGGCCGCCAGGAACGTCCCCGGGGTGCGGTAGATGTGGATGAGCGCCGCGATCCCGTAGCCGCCGGGCGGCTCGTTCACCTCCCGCACGACGGCGGGCATCGGCCCTGCCCCGTCGCCCGTCTCCCACCAGGCCCGGTGCCGGTCGAGCCAGCCGGGGTCGGTGAAGGACGCCCGGAGGGTGACGGGGATCCCCGGGTAGGCGTACAGATCGGGCCCCGCGTCGACCCGGGGCGGGACGTTGCGGACGGTGACCCGGAGCGTGTCCCGTCCCACGCCCCCGTCCTGGTCCCTTACGCGGAGGGTCACGTCATAGTCGCCGTTGTTGCCGAAGGCGTGGCTCCCCGTGACGAAGCCTTCCGCCCGGGGGGCGAGGTTCGTCTCCGTGACGACCCCCTGCTCCAGGGAATCGTCGCCCCACTGCCAGACGGCCTCGTGGCGGTCGCCCCACTCGACGTCCGTGAACCGGCCCTCGAACCGGATCGTCTCGCCCTCGTCGGCCGTGATCGCGGGGCCGGCCTCCACGGCCGGCGGGACGTTGTCCACCCGCACCTGCGCCCAGTGGTGGGTCACGGTGCCCCTCGGCTCCGGCGCGGTCACGGTGAGCTCGACGAGGTAGATGCCGTCGCGGGCGTAGGCGTGGCCGACGTGGGCGCCCTCGGCGGAGGCGCCGTCGCCGAATTTCCACTGGTAGCGGGCCCGGGGGTGGATGTCGACGGCATCGAGGCCGATCGGGGATGCCGCCCGCCCGCGGTACGGGGCCGTGCTCTCCGAGGGGGCGTAGGTGAGGGGGAAGCTCGCGCTGACGACGAAGACGCCGCCCGAGAGGATGATCCCGCCGGGCTTGATGTCGATCTGGTCGAGCTCCGTCGTCACCTGCCCCACGCCGTGGATCTCCCCGGCGAGGTACTTGGTCCCCTCGGCGATCTTGTCGCCCTCGGCCGAGACGACCTGCCCGCCGACGGACTCGATGACGACGTTGACGACGATCAGGCAGATCCAGCCGTAGATCAGGATGATGAACCCCAGGAACCAGTCGAGGCAGGAGAGGTCCACGTCCTCGTCGTAGACGTCGGGCACGATGACCTTGTTGCCGCTGCCGTCCGTCTCGAAGTGGAACTTGACCTTGGCCTCGTAATCCACGTCGGGGTCGAACCAGCAGTCGATGGCCACCTCGGCCGAGCCGTTCATCTGCATGTAGCCGTCGTGGAGCCTGAAGCTCGGCTTGCTCGTCAGGGTTACCTCGTGGCCCTCGATCTCGTGGTCGAAGGTGCAGGGCCAGCCGCCGCAGCCGTTCTCGTCGAGGATCTTCTCCTGCAGGGCCCGGTCGATCATCCGCTGCACGACCGGCTCGGCCAGGCACTGCGCGAATTTCTTCCCGTCGGGGATGAAGTTCTCCACCGCCGCAGCGTCGACAACGACCCCGGGCACCCCCGTCATGGGGTTGAACAGGACGGCCAGGAAGCCCGGCTTGACCACCGGCGTGAAGTCGACGATCTCGATGGGGCTGTTCTCGACGGCGTTGGGCGTGAAGATCCGGATCTTCCCGTCGCCGTCGGCGCCCCAGGTGTCGAGCCGCTCCCGCACGGCAGCCCGGACGATGCCGGCGATCGTGTCGTTGCCGGGGACGAAGATCGAGTACTCGCCGTAGGACCGGACCATGGTGGCGATGAGGCCGGCGTAGAGCGCAAGCAGCGGCGACGTCTCGATGTCGGCCGCCTGGATGTCGGAGAAGCGGACCTTCAGGGTGTCCCCCGAGCGGAGGATCTTCACGTTGTGCACCAGGACGGTCTGCTCGAGCCCCCCCGCCGCGTGGATGAAGAGGGGCAGCGTCACGGTGCCGCGGTCGGCCGCGTCGAGCGCAAACCGGATCTGCCGGGCCGCATCGGCGTCGTCGTCCTCCACGTCGATCCGGATCGTCGCGGTGCCGAGGGGGTAATCGACGGAATGGGGGATTTTCCCGTCGTCGTAGGCCTTGTGCAGCCCGTCCTCGATCAGCTCGGCCGTCACGGCGATGACCGGTGCGGCCGGCATCACGACGGCGATCTGGCCGTCGGGCAGGCCCGCCAGGTTGAGCACGAGTTCCCTGTTTCCCCGCGCATCCGGCAGCGCCTGCAGCGGCGCCGTGACGTCGAGGGCGCAGGCAAAGGAGATGGGGTTGATGCTCGGCGCCGGGGCGCCGTCCACCGTGATCTGGAGATCGAGCGGCACGCTGATCCGGACCCCGCTCGGCAGGGGGGTGTCGAACCGCAGGCCGAGGCGCGTCGACATGCCCGCCTCGGTGATCTGGACGATCGCATGGGTCGCGTACCCCGCGACGGTGCGGTCCGCCCGGATCTCGTGGGGGATCCCGCCGTTTCTCCAGGCCTCGAAAAAGATGTCGCGGACGACTTCCTCGCGCAGCTCGAAGGCCGCTTCGTACCCGCCGGTCAGAGACATGGCGCGCCTCCTTCCCTGGTAAACGGGGGTTACGGTTTCCTGGATTGCTTGCGGAAACGCACGCGCCGCAGCAGCGTGACGCTCGCGCCGCCCCTGACCTTCTCGTAGGTCTCGCGGTCGACGAAGCGCCACCCGCCCTTGAGATGCCGGCGCAGCTCGATGAGCTTGGGGATGACCTTGTGCCTGCCCTTGAGGGCCTCCAGCAGCCCGTCGTCGATGGGCGGCAGCGGTCCCGCGGCCCCGGCCTTCCCGGCGGCCCTTGCCGCGGCCGGCTCCGGCACGGGGATCCCGAGGTCCTCGAAGAGCAGCCGGGCCACCTGTTCATCGGAGAGCGCGTCGATGGGCCGCCCCGCCACGTCGGCCAGCGCCTTGTTGAGCTCCGCGATGCGCGCCTTGGCCCTGGCGCCGTAGCGCAGGCCGTGCAGGATGTGGCGGCGCATCTCGTCGCTCAAGTCGAAGCCGGCCTCCTCGAGGGCGAAGACCGGGTTGATCAGGAACAGCAGGCCGCCGCGCTCGTCTTCGTTGATGCGCCGCAGGATCGAGACGGCGTGCTTCTTGAGGTCCTTCTCGCTTTCGATGGCGATTCGCTCACCCGGGACTTTCGCTGCCATGGGGCACCTCCCATCGGGCAACCGGGGTTTGTGCGGGTTGGGGACCTTTGAAAGAAGACAACGCGCCGATAGGGATGGGTTAAACGGTTTGGATGGGCTGGGAAAATACTAATGCAACCAATGCACGCTGTCAATCAGGAATCTTCCCGGAATCTTCGGCATGAAAAACCCCTCCGGAGAGGGATCGCGGCGAGGCCGGGCCGGGCGGCCATGGGCGGGGTCAGGCACCGAGCGTGCCGCGGCCGATGAGCAGCTTGTCCGTCGACGCCGGGGCACCGGGGCGGGCCTGCGGCTCGACGGCCGGGGGACGATTGAATCGTTCGTCGATGAGCTTCTTGAGGCCGATTTCGAACTGTTCGCGCTCCTTTTTCCCCTTCTCCAGGTACTCCTCGATGGCCTCCTCGGTGATGGTGATCTGGATCTTGCGGGACCGCCGGTTGGGCCTCTCGGGGTCGTCGTCGAGCTTCCAGTCGATCTCGATGACGTGATCCTCCCCGGCGTAGCGCGCGACGATCCAGGCGTTGGCCGGGAAGAACGGCTTGATCAGGCGGACCCAGAAATCGAGCAGGTCTTCGGTCATGGCGGTCGATCCTTCTTCCGTGACGGGTTGATTAAAAAGCCCCCTCCCTCAGCAGCGAGAGACGGGGCACCGATCATGCGCACCGGGGAAACGCGGCCTGTGTCCGACGGGCAGCCCAGCTGACGGCCGATCTAGATTGCCCCTGCATAGAACATGCGAAACGCCTTGAAGTCAAGCAATATTATCCCGCCGCCGGTCCCGCCCGGCGCAGAAAGACCTTGACATTCCCCCCGATTCGCATAGTGTGAAAGCAGGTAATCGGCAGCCGTCGAGGAGACGGCATACTTGATTTTCACATCGGGATACCTCAGACCTCACCTCAAGCCCTGTCCGTTATCGCGAGACGGGGCTTTTTGTCCCGGGGTCGGACAAGGAGCGCAAGACATGCAGATCCATCTCATCGAGAACGAAAACAACTTCACCAAGCTGGGCGACAGGGTCTGGGAGAGCGGCTGGTGGCAGCTGGGCGAAGAGGACGCGAAGAAGCTCATCGGGGGGCACATCTACTTTCACCGCAAAAAGACCGAGCCCTCCTTCTACGGCGGCGCGATCCGCAGCTACCGGGTCAAGGAGGACGACCCCTTCAAGGGCTGCATCATCTTCGAGTTCGAATACCGCGACGCCTGCCGGGGCATCAAGGCCGACCGCCTGGGCTGGTCCCTGGAGAAGAAGATCGTCTGAGCGCGGCGCCGGGGCGTCAAGGGCATTTCGGGAAAACCACAGGGGCAGGCCGGCCCCCGCAGAAGGCAGGGTCATGACAGGCCCTGCCTTTTTTATTTCCGGCCCCCTCCCGTCCGTTCCCGTCCCGGTTTGCGTTCCAGAACGATCCGGCATTGAAGATGCATAGAGACATCAGCAGCCGCTCAAGTCCTTTCACGGCCTGCCGATCATGCATGCAGACAGCGGGTAGCCCCCGGAAGGAGATGACGCATGAGAAACCGAAAGCTCTTTGCCGTTTTGATCGCCACGGCCTTCGCCGCCGCCCTCGCCTCGCCGGTGCTCGTCGCCGACGCGGCCGGCCCCATCAGGGACTACGACAAGGCGAGGGGACCTGTGTCGCCTGCCCCCGTCAATCCGAACGTCAAGGGCTTCGTGGAAAACCAGAAGAACCCGAACCAGCAGGCCAAGCCGGCCCAGCCGCAGCCGATCGACCAGATCGGCTCCAAGCTGCCCCCCAAACCCCCCGCAGGGCCTCCCCAGGCGGGCAAACCGGTCGCCCCGTCGGCCAGGCCGGCGATTCCCCCGCAAGTCCGTGCGCAGGGCACCCAAAAGCCTTCCTCGACCGGGGAACAGAAGAACAACGCCGCCTTCGTCGGCAAGGTGAACAACGACCGCGGGCCCGCACAGCCGGCAAAGACCCGGCCTTCCGTCGCTCACGAGCAGACATTGAAAGATCTCGGGGTGAAGTAGCAGCCCCGGAAACCTTTCACGCATCTTGCACAACATCGATCGTGAAGTGAAGCTCGAACGCGGGACGACGGCAGCATTTCCTGCGACAGCTCGGGATGAGGGCGGCCGCCGGGGACCTGCGTCCGCCCCGCCTTCGTCGAGGAGAAGTCCGGCAGTCCCGTCCCGGAGGAGCGGGCGGAGGTCACGGGGGCCTCAGCCCCGACGGGCAGCGCATGAAACTGAGGTTCTCCCGACAGCACTACCGCGTTCATTACGCGGGCGGTTTCTGGGGGCTCGAGTCCTGCCGGCGCGTGGAGCCGACCGGGACACGGCCGGTCACGCTCGTGCTCGAGCAGATGCCCCGCCCCGGCAGCGGCACGAAGAAGTAAGCCGGAGAGAAAACCGCCGCGTTGCCGAGGGCGTCAACGAGACGGTTTCCCGCGCGTTACCTTAAAAAAAAATGGGGCCGGGTTTTCGGTCTTGGAATTTTCAATCAACCAACGAAAGGAGCAACGGAACAATGGTGAAACGGATCTGTGCGGTACTGGTATGCGGTGTCTTCCTGCTGGTCACGGGGGCCGCGCTCGCGGCGGCAACCGACCAGGCCCAGGACCCTGACAAACCGAAGGTCGTCAAGCCGGCATCGGATGCGAAGGGCAAGGTGAAGGCCGCCGCGAAGAAGCCCGCGGCGACGAGCAAGCGCGAGCAGGCCTCTGCGGTGGGGTTCGGGCCCAACGGCGGGGCACAGGGTCCCAGCGAGGAGCCCTGGCAGGGGCGCCCCAACCCGCTCGACTCGAAGAAGGCCGCGCAGGCCCCCGAGCCGCTGCGTGACCCCGTCAAGGGGGTGCAGACGGCGCCCGCACGGTAGGGTCCGTATGGCAACCCCGAGCACATCGGAGACCGCCTTCCCCGGAAGGCGGTTTTCTTTTCTCCCCAATCCCGGGCTCCACCCGCCAATGTCCTGATTTAACTTGACACTTTCACGGCATCCGCCTATAAAATCCCCTCGGAGGGGAAAGCGGATCCGTTATGGGGAGGGATCGGGGGTAACGTCCGTTTTCCGGAGGGGGTCTTGAAAGAAACCGCGGGACCATAGAGCCCGATGCGGGAGCCGAAGCTCCGCGTCGGGCTTTTTTATTTCGGGCCTTCCGGGCCGCGAAGCGATTCGACTTGATCCGCAAACCCATCATTGAAGCGTCGAAGGATGCACCATGGCACGAAAGAGCACGAAGAAGGACGGAAACAACGGCAAGACGGGCGCCAATGTGGGCTATGAAGCTGAGCTCTGGAAAATGGCCGATGCCCTGCGGGGCAGCATGGATGCCGCCGAGTACAAGCACGTCGTCCTCGGCCTCATCTTCCTGAAGTACGTCTCGGACGCCTTCGAAGAGCAGCATGCCAGGCTCGAGGCCGAACGCGGACAGGGCGCCGATCCCGAAGACCCGGACGAGTACCGGGCCGTCGATGTCTTCTGGGTGCCGCCCGAGGCCCGCTGGGCCCATCTCCGGGCACAGGCCAAACAGCCCACCATCGGCCAGCTCATGGACGACGCCATGGAAGCCCTCGAGCGGGACAACCCCAAAGCCCTCAAGGGGGTTCTCCCCAAGGACTACGCCCGCCCGGCCCTCGACAAGCAGCGCCTCGGGCAGCTCATCGACTTGATCAGCAACATCCGTGTCGGCGACGAGGATGCCCGCTCCAGGGACGTGCTGGGTCGGGTCTACGAGTATTTCCTGTCGCAGTTCGCCAGCGCCGAGGGCAGGAAGGGCGGCGAGTTCTACACGCCCCGCTGCGTCGTCAAGCTCCTGGTGGAGATGATCGAGCCCTACCGGGGGCGGGTGTATGACCCCTGCTGCGGCTCTTCGGGCATGTTCGTGCAGTCCATCGAGTTCATCCGCGCCCATGCCACGGGAAACTCAAACGGCGGCCGGGCGAAGGCGGACATCTCGATCTTCGGCCAGGAATCCAACTACACCACCTGGCGCCTGGCCAGGATGAACCTCGCGATCCGGGGCATCGAGGGCAAGATCGAGCACGGCGACAGCTTCCACAACGACCGCCACCCCGATCTCAAGGCGGACTTCATCCTCGCCAACCCGCCTTTCAACGTGAGCGACTGGGGCGGCGAGCGCCTCCGGGAGGACAAACGCTGGAAGTACGGCATCCCGCCTGCGGGAAACGCCAACTTCGCCTGGGTCCAGCATATCATCCATCACCTCTCGCCCACAGGCGTCGCCGGCTTCGTGCTCGCCAACGGCTCCATGTCCTCCAACCAGTCCGGCGAGGGGGAAATCCGCAAGAACATCATCGAGGCCGACCTCGTGGATTGCATGATCGCCCTGCCCGGACAGCTCTTCTACTCGACGCAGATCCCGGCCTGTCTCTGGTTCCTGGCTCGGGACCGCAGGGACGGGAAGTTCCGCGACCGCCGCGGCGAGGTGCTCTTCATCGACGCCCGCAAGATGGGCCGCATGGTCGACCGCACCCACCGGGAGCTGACCGACGAGGACATCCGCAGGATCGCCGACACCTATCACGCCTGGCGGGGAAAAACAGGCATTCCCTCGCCCCTTGCGGGAGAGGGTGGGGGTGAGGGGTATAAAGACATCCCCGGCTTCTGCAAGAGCGCGACGCTCGAGGAGGTCCGCAAGCACGGCCACGTTCTCACGCCGGGGCGCTACGTCGGCTCGGAGATCAGGGACGATGATGACGAGCCCTTCGACGAGAAGATGAAGCGCCTCGTGGCCCAGTGGCGCGAGCAGCAGGCCGAGGCAGCAAAGCTGGATGCGGCGATTGCAAGAAATCTGAAGGAGTTGGGGTATGGCATGTGAGTGGCGTCAGACCAGAATCGAGGATGTAGCCGAAAGAGTTGCGATGGGGCCTTTTGGTTCCTCAATCAAGGTTGAGACGTTCGTGCCCAATGGTGTGCCAGTCATCAGCGGTCAGCATCTACGTGGGTCGAAAGTTGACGATCGTGTCGGCTTTAATTTCATCTGCGAAGAGCACGCCGAGAAGCTGAAGAATGCGAACGTTCAGCGTGGCGATATCATCTTCACTCATGCCGGTAATATCGGGCAGGTCGCCTATGTCCCCGAAAACTCAAAATATGAGCGTTATGTGATTTCTCAGCGTCAGTTCTACATGCGTTGTGATCGCACGAAGGCTCTGCCCGAGTTCGTGGTGGCGTACTTCAAAACGCTGGAGGGTCAACACAAGTTACTGGCCAACACATCGCAGGTCGGCGTGCCGTCGATCGCGCAGCCCGTGACTTATCTCCGGACGATCGAGATACCATTGCCGCCCCTCCCCGAACAACGCGCCATTGCTTATATCCTCGGCACGCTGGACGACAAGATCGAGCTGAACCGGCGGATGAACGAGACGCTGGAGGCCATGGCCCGGGCGCTCTTCAAGTCGTGGTTCGTGGACTTCGACCCGGTGCGGGCGAAGATGGAGGGCCGCTGGCGCAAGGGCGAATCCCTCCCCGGCCTCCCCGCCCACCTCTGGGACCTCTTCCCCGCCCGCCTCGTCGATTCGGAACTGGGGGAGATTCCAGAGGGGTGGGAGGTGAAGCCCATCGATCATGAATTTGATTTGGTGATGGGCCAATCACCACCCGGGGAGACGTACAATGATACTGGAAAGGGAATGCCGTTTTACCAAGGCCGCGCTGACTTCGATGCACGGTTTCCGAAACGGCGGGTATTTTGCACGGCACCGAGTAGGTTTGCGAAGGCTGGAGATACTCTTATCAGCGTTCGTGCGCCTGTGGGAGGCATCAACATGGCAGGCGAAGATTGCGCAATTGGCCGTGGCGTAGCTGCCGCACGACACAAATGTGGCAGCCGCTCTTATACCTACCAGTACATTCAAAGTCTTAAGGAGGTATTCAATCGTTTTGAAGCCGAAGGAACGGTGTTTGGTTCGATCAGTAAAAAAGACTTCCAAGAAATACGGTGCGTTGCACCGCCCGCAAGGGTCATAACATCCTTCGAGCAGCAGATATCTCCGATTGACAATCGGATTGAGGTTACTACCCGCGAATCCCGCACCCTCGCCGCCCTGCGCGACACGCTGCTGCCCAAGCTCATTTCCGGCGAGCTGCGGGTGAAGGACGCTGAGCATTGACTTCAGTACGAAACACACAACGTCAGCGAGGTCAGCACATGAACAATTCTCCGCTTAAACCCCAGGATCGCTTCGAGATTGGCGGGGAAGACCTGCTCCCGAAAGCCGCAGCGCTCGAAGGAGAGCTAGAAGAGCAGCCCGCTTGCGTTACCCGCTCTGGCGATGCGCTCGATGACATTCGCGTTCGGATCGGGACTTTGCTGAAGACCGAGACGGTCTCATTGCTTCTCGGTGCAGGTGCTTCCGTCGACTGCGGGGGGCAGTTGATCGGATCTATCCCGCTCGCGATCGAGCGCGACTTGCAAGGCAAGGGCGTCGTTCGATCACAGCGACCACGGATACGAAAGTGGCTTTCGCTGTTCTACCTCGCAGTCCGCTACACGAACAGCAGCACAGCCACACCCACAACCCGCGACGAGATTCTCGCTCGACAAAGCGAGCTTTATTCTGGACAGTCTGCGCCTCTCAATGTCAACTTCGAGCGAGTGCTAGAGACGATGCTGCACTGGCGAGAGGCACTGCCAGAATCCGGCGGCAGGCTTCGAATCGACGGAACGCCGCCGGTCAACGCCGAGGCGGCCGATATCGACGAGGCACTCCGTCAAGCCAAAGACGCGCTGGCGGCAGCGTGTAACCTTCCGAGTACTGGCAAGGAATCCGGCCACGCGACGCACAAGACACTGGTTCGTAAGCTCCTGACGCGACCACTCAATCTTAAGCGCGTCAATGTCTTCACGCTCAACTACGACACCCTTGTCGAGCAGGCCGCTGATGCCGAGGGTGTGGTCCTGCTGGATGGCTTCGTCGGCACCCAACGCCGCGTCTTCCGGCCAGAAAGCTATGAGCAGGATTTGTACTTTCCCGCGGAAACGACCGAGGGCCGAGTACATCGGTTTGACCGTGTTCTGCACCTTTACAAACTGCACGGGTCAATCACGTGGCGAGCGACTGACCCGAGTCTGGATAATCCTTATGGCGTATTTTCCGGTCCGTTTGATCCCGTAGCATCGGAACCACTTCTGATCTATCCTACACCTGCCAAGTACGGCGAGACGCTCGGCATCCCATACTCCGAGCTGTTCCGCAGGTTCGCCGCCGCCGTTACACGGCCCCAGTCCGTGCTTTTCGTCATCGGCTTCGGCTTCGGCGACGAGCACGTGAACAAAATCATCCTGCAAGCGCTGGCGATACCTAGTTTTACCCTCGTGATAGTGGACCCGAATCCAACCAGCGCATTCGTCAGCACGCTTCGGGAGCAAAGAGACCGGCGTATCTGGATTGCTCAAGGTCCTACGGTCGGGACGATTTCAGGGTTCGTTGAGCAACTGCTCCCGGATCTTCGGGATGAGGAAATCCGCAAGAAGGTCCTGGCTACGTATCGCGCACTTGCAAAAAACAGCACACAGCAGGGAGAGCCACTTGATGACGAGTGATTCCGAAATTGGCCGTGTAGTCGCTGTCGACACTGCTCAGGTGAATATCGAGTTGAATCGCGACCTCAAGGGCATGAGTCGCAGCACCTATGAAGGACCCCAAGAAGTCGGAAGGATCAACTCTTACGTGATCATCCCGGTTGGCGCGCGCCGGCTCGTCGCGATGGTGACGCGTGTAGTACTGGTCGAGGAAGCCGAGATGAAGGCCGATCGGACGATGGTCGCGCTTCCCGCCGCCCGGCGTCTGATGAAAGCGACCCTCATCGGCACGATCGACGGCAGCTCCTTCAGGCAGGGTGTGTCGATCTTCCCAGTGCTCGACAATCCGGTCCATCTCGCGGGCCAGGCCGACCTGGATGCGATCTTCGGCCCTATTACGCCGGACGAGGCTTCGAAGCCGGATCCAGAGAAGCCGGGATACTGCATTCCTATCGGAGAGTCGACAGTAGTGCAGGGCCGCCCGATTCGGATTGACCCCGACGCATTTTTTGGCAAGCACGCCGCAGTCCTCGGAAGCACTGGCTCGGGCAAGTCCTGCACGATCGCAAGCCTGATCCAGTCCATCCGCGAGCAGTCGGCAGTAAAACGGACGACGTGCGTGATCCTGGACACCAACGGCGAGTACCGGACTGCATTCCAAAGGCAGAAGGAAGACGGGACTTGGGAGGAAGCGGCAAGCCGACACACGCTCTACATCCCATCCGATCCACGCAGGGCGTCTGTCCGACTGGTCATCCCATACTGGTTCATGAACTCCGAGGACTTCGTGCGGCTCTTCCGTGCGCGAGAGGGGTTGCAGGCGCCGGTTTTGCTTCGCGCCCTTCGTTTGGCGCGTACGGGAACGGGTGCGGCAACCACTCCGGCATCTGCCCTGGACGTGTTGAGAGTTGCCTGTCGTCAGATCCTTGCGCTGATCGAGAACGATGCGCCTCATCAGCAGTGGGCCATTCCGAAGAATGTTCTACAACAATGCGCCGACGGCCTCAGGTACAGAGAGACATTCCCGGAGCATGTTCAGGTCCTTGATGGAGCGTATGGTCCGGAAGTTCTCCAGAGCTGGGAGAACGCGCTAACCAGCATTCAGCGTATAGCGCAAGAAGCCACTCAGACCGGTAACCAAGGCGGTATGGGTGGAACGCGACTCCAGCAGATTCGCGATGCGCTCGATCCTGTCGTCAATCGCCTGAACCAACTTGCTGCTGACCGACCGCAAGGAGGGGCAGGCGTAAGCGCTGATCAGCCTTGCTACTTCGAGCGAAGTCAGTTTCTAGAGCGGGCGCTGGAAACTGCGATGCGTGAGCAAGCGGAATCGGGTAACCTGGGTCGAGTGCGCGATGCTTGTGGACCGATGTTTCTCCGAATTAGGAGGTTCTTCGAGGATCCGAGGTTCGCGTTTCTCTTCCGCACGTATCCGGCGGCGGAGAAAGTACTGGCGGCGTTCCTTCGCGACACACTCGGAATCGGGGCGTCCCAGAATGACGGCCTGTCAAGCGAGGAGGAGGTTCCGAAGGAGCAGTTGCCCTTCTACGACCGCCAGCGCGACGGCGAAAGTGCCGTTGATGTCGTCATCCTCGACTTGAGCCTGCTTGCGGCCGAGGTTCTGGAGAACGTGACTGCGCTCATCGGTCGCTTGATTCTCGAATTCCTTCAGCGTATCGGCGAAAAGGGCGGCGAAGGCGCGCGAGGTTCTCTTCCTGTTGTGCTAGTCTTGGAGGAGGCCCAGAACTACATCCGGCAGCCTCGTTTTGCCGAGGAGGAGTCGATCGCGCGCGTGGTGTTTGAGCGAATCGCGCGCGAGGGGCGGAAGTACGGCCTATCGCTGGTGGTCGCGTCGCAACGCCCCAGCGAGCTTTCGAAAACGGTGTTGTCGCAATGCAGCAGCTTTGTAGTCCACCGCCTCCAGAACCCCGAGGATCTTCGCTACTTCAAGGAGATCGTTCCCGGTATCTACGGACCGATGCTGGAACAGATTCCGGCGCTCGCACCACAGACTGCGCTTGTTCTCGGCGAGTGCGTTCCTGCTCCTGCATTGGTGAGAATCCGCGAGGCAAAGCCAGTGCCAAGAAGTCGCGATCCAAAATTCTACCTTTATTGGACAACCGATAAGCCACCCGATGTTGATGTCGAAGGCGTTTGCAAACAGTGGGAGAGCGAGAGTGCTGAAAATAGTCCGGAGGCAAGCGGATGACACCCAAAGCCTTTACAGAATCCGTTGTCGAATCCGCCGCCCTCGCCTGGCTGGAAGCCATCGGCTGGACGACTAAACATGGCGCCGAGATCGCCCCGGGACAGCTCTGGGCCGAGCGGGCCGACTACGCCCAGGTCGTGCTGGCGCAGCGCCTGCGTGATACCTTGGCACGCCTAAACCCTGCCCTGCCGCCGGAGGCCCTGGATGAGGCCTTTCGCAGGCTTCTGCGTCCCGAGGGGGCGACGCTGGAGGCGAGAAACCGAGAGTTTCACCGTCAACTCGTGGACGGGGTCACCGTCGAGTACCGTGCGAAGGCGGGTGAAATCCGTGGCGCACAGGCGCGCATCGTGGATTTCGACGACCCGGAGAACAACGACTGGCTGGCCGTCAACCAGTTCACCGTGGCCGAAAACAAGCACACCCGAAGGCCGGACATCGTGCTTTTCGTCAACGGCCTACCCCTGGTCATCCTGGAGCTGAAAAACGCGGCCGACGAGAACGCCGATATCGGGGCCGCCTTTCAGCAGCTCCAGACCTACAAGTCGGAACTCCCCACCCTGTTTGCCTACAACGAGCTGCTTGTCGTCTCCGACGGCACGCAGGCCCTCATCGGCACGCTGACGGCCGGCAAGGAGTGGTTCAAGCCCTGGCGGACGATCTCCGGGGAGAAGCTCGCCGATGCCCACACGCCCGAGCTGCAGGTGATGATCGAGGGGGTCTTCGACAGGCGCCGCCTGCTCGATATGCTGCAATACTTCATCGTCTTCGAGGATGCCGGCGGGGGCGCCCTGCACAAGAAGACGGCCGGCTATCACCAGTTTCACGCCGTCATCGTGGCGGCGGCCGAGACTCTTCGGGCTTCGGCCTTCACAAAAGAAGCCCCCGTCACAGACGGCGAGCGAGGCAGGTATTTCGCCCGCGGCTACCGGGGGGGAAAGCCCGGTGACCGCCGCGTCGGCGTCGTCTGGCACACCCAGGGCTCCGGCAAGAGCCTGACCATGGCCTTCTATGCCGGCCGGATCATCCGCGAGCCGGCCATGGAGAACCCGACGATCGTCGTCATCACCGACCGAAACGACCTCGACGACCAGCTCTTCGGCACCTTTGCCCGCTGCAGGGATCTTCTGCGGCAGCCGCCGGTGCAGGTTGCAAGCCGGGCGGAGCTGAGGGAAAAGCTGGCCGTGGAGACCGGCGGGGTCGTCTTCACGACCATCCAGAAGTTTTTCCCCGAGGAAAGGGGCGACCGCCACCCCGCTCTGTCTGAGAGGCGCAACATCGTCGTCATCGCCGACGAGGCGCACCGCAGCCAGTACGATTTCATCGACGGCTTCGCCCGCCACATGCGCGACGCCCTGCCGAACGCCTCCTTCATCGGCTTTACGGGCACGCCCATCGAGCTGACCGACAAGAACACCCGGGCCGTCTTCGGCGATTACATCAGCGTCTACGACATCCAGCGCGCCGTCGAGGACCGGGCCACCGTGCCCATCTACTACGAGAGCCGCCTGGCGAAGCTGGACCTCGACGAGCGGGAGCGCCCGAAGATCGACCCGGAGTTCGAGGAGGTGACCGAGGGCGAGGAGATCGAGCGCAAGGAGAAGCTCAAGACCCGCTGGGCCCAGCTCGAGAAGATCGTCGGCGCCGAGAAGCGCATCCGCATGATCGCCCGGGACATCGTCGAGCATTTCGAGAAACGGCTCGAGGCCCTGGAGGGCAAGGCCATGGTGGTCTGCATGAGCCGCAGGATCTGCGTGGATCTCTACCGGGAGATCGCAGCCTTGCGGCCGCACTGGCACAGCGAGGACGACGAGAAGGGCTGCATGAAGATCGTCATGACGGGTTCGGCGACAGATCCCGTGGACTGGCAGCGACACATCCGGAACAAGCCCCGGCGCGAGGCGCTGGCCAACCGGTTCCGCGACCCGAACGACCCCTTCAAGGTGGTCATCGTGCGCGACATGTGGCTCACGGGCTTCGATGCCCCGTCCCTGCACACCATGTACGTGGACAAGCCCATGCGGGGCCACGGGCTCATGCAGGCCATCGCGCGGGTGAACCGCGTCTTCCGTGACAAGCCGGGCGGTCTCGTGGCGGACTATCTCGGCCTCGCCCACGAGCTCAAGGAGGCCCTGGCAACCTATACGGAAAGCGGCGGAACGGGTCAGACCGCCATCGACCAGGCCGAGGCCGTCGCAGCCATGCTCAAGCACTACGAGATCTGCCGCGACCTCTTCGGCTCGTTCCCGACCCCGGAGGGCATGGCACCGCCCTTTGACTGGTCGCTGTGGACGACGGGGACGCCGCAGGAGAGGCTGTCGCTTTTGCCCGCCGCCCAGGAGCACGTCCTGCGTCAGGAAGACGGGAGGAACCGCCTGCTCAGGGCCGTGCAGGATCTCTCGCGGGCCTTTGCCCTGGCGGTGCCCCACGAGGAGGCCCTGCGCATCCGGGATGACGTCGCCTTTTTCCAGGCCGTCCGGTCGGTCCTGGCGAAGCGGGCCCCGGGAGAGCCGAAGACGGAGGAGGAACTCGACCACGCCATACGCCAGATCGTCTCGAAGGCCGTGGCCCCCGAGGGCGTCGTGGACATCTTCGCCGCCGCAGGCCTGCAGAAGCCGGACATCTCCATCCTGTCGGAGGAGTTCCTCGCCGAGATCCGCGGGATGCCCCAGCGCAACCTGGCCGTGGAGCTGCTGCGGAAGCTCCTGACCGGTGAAATCCGCACCCGTCGGCGCAAGAACGTCGTGCAGTCCCGGTCCTTTGCCGAGATGCTGGAGGAGGCGCTCCGGCGTTACCAGAACCGGGCCATCGAGGCCGCCCAAGTCATCGAGGAGCTGATCGCGCTGGCCAAAAGGATGCGGGAGGCGGACGCCAGGGGCGAAGCCCTGGGTCTCTCGGAGGACGAGGTGGCGTTCTACGACGCCCTGGAGACCAACGACAGCGCCGTGAAGGTGCTGGGCGATGCGAAGCTCCGGACGATCGCCCGGGAGCTGGTGAAGACGGTTCGCAGCAACGTGACCATCGACTGGACCATCCGCGAGAACGTGCGCGCCAACCTCCGGGTGATGGTGAAGCGTGTGCTGCGCAAGTACGGATACCCGCCCGACAAGCAGGAGAAGGCGACCCAGACCGTCCTGGAGCAGGCTGAGGCCCTCTGCCCGGAATGGGCGGCGGCGTAGTCCATTTTCGGGTTGACGATGACGCTTGACCAAAGAATCCGTCTGGCGGCTTTCCGCTGGCTTGGCGAACAGGTCAGCATCCACGGGGATGTGTTGCCCCGCAAGCTGCTCGAGAGGGGCTTTGCGTTCGAGGGGAAACGGATCGCGCTCATTTCCCCCCAGGGGATCTTCAGGCCCAGGGGGATGGACTATCCCCTGACCATCACGACGGCGCCGGAGGGACCCTACGACGACTCGTTCAGTCAAGAGGGATACGTTCTCTACCGCTACCGGGGAACGGACCCGGCACACCGTGACAACGCCGGCCTGAGAGACGCCTATCGGGACCGGATACCGCTCGTCTACTTCCACGGGGTCGTCCCCGGCAAGTATCTGGCGGCGTGGCCGGTCTATATCATCGCGGATGACCCTGCCAGGCTCACCTTCACGGTGGCCGTGGATGTCCTGCGGGATCCAGTGCAGGGCGCTGCCTACCCGGCGCCCGATGAAAACGTGTTAAGGCGCAAGTACATCACATCGGAAATCCGGGTCCGTCTCCACCAGCGGGGCTTCCGGGAAAAGGTGATCGCCGCGTATCGGTCGCAATGTGCCTTCTGCAGGCTGAAGTACGGCGAGCTGCTGGATGCGGCGCACATCATCCCCGACAACGAACCCGACAGCCGCCCGACCATCGACAACGGCATGGCCCTCTGCAAGCTCCACCATGCCGCGTTCGATAGCTTTATGGTCGGTGTGGATCCGGATTTCCGGATTCATGTTCGGCCCGATGTCCTCGAGGAAGAAGACGGTCCCATGCTCGTGCACGGGCTCAAGGACCTGCAGGGGGGCCGGATCATCCTGCCGCGCGCGGAGCATCATTGGCCGAATCGGGATTATCTGGACAGAAGGTATCAAAGGTTCAGGGCATGCGCATAAGGGAAGCCGACGGACCAATGGAGGTTGCATGAGGACTTTCATTGGCATCACGGATTACGACTGGTACGACTTTCTTGCTTCCATGCAGGGGTTGGACGAGGTCAATTTCTGGCAGCCCAGCGCCTCGACAACCTTCCAGGCGATCTCACCCGGCGAGCCTTTCCTGTTCAAACTGCACAGCCCGAACCATTTCATTGTCGGCGGCGGATTCTTCGCTCACTACACCCGACTGCCGGTCAGCCTTGCTTGGAGCGCTTTCGAGGAAAAGAACGGCGCACGATCGCTTGTCGAGATGCGCCGACGAATTGAGAAGTACCGCCGGACACAGCCCGACAGGGGCGCAGACTACGAAATCGGATGCATTCTCTTGGAGCAGCCCTTCTTTTTCAGACGAAATGATTGGATACCGGCGCCTGCGGACTGGAGTGCGAATATCGTCAGGGGAAAAGGCTATGATACGGCGACGGGGGAAGGCAAGCGAATCTGGAATGCTGTCAGCCTGAAACTCGGTCTCTCCGCTGCCCCTTTGATCGAAGACGGGCGTGCCCGTTACGGCGAGCCGACAGTTATCACCCCGCGTCTGGGACAGGGCAGCTTCCGTGTCATCGTCACGGACGCCTATGGTCGGCGTTGCGCGGTGACCAATGAGAAAACGCTGCCCGCCCTGGAAGCCTCGCATATCAAACCATACACGGAAAGCGGTCCGCATGACGTGCGGAACGGCATCCTGTTTCGCTCGGACATTCACAGGCTCTTCGATAAAGGCTACGTAACCGGCTCGGAGGACTATCGGTTTGAGGTAAGCGGGCGAATCAAGGAGGAATTTGAGAACGGCCGTGACTATTATGCGTTGCACGGGAACCGCATCCTGTTGCCCCGCGATGAGAGTTACTGGCCACATAAACAGTACATCCGATGGCATCAGGAGAATGTTTTCCGATGATTTGATCACATGGCACAAGGAGGCTTTGACTGGCATGGACAGAACTATGATAGGTCATGATGCAAGTTACATGATTGCGTCCAAATTTTCGCATTGGGAGAGGTGGGCGCATAGAGATAGACTCCCCGGAATCCATAACCCCGGAGTCTATGCTCTTGCGGTGTCGAAGGAAGATCTGCTCGGCAATGCATTCTCTTTTTTACAGAATATTGTTTATTTTGGAATGACAATTTCTAGAGGTGGTCTAAAGGCAAGGCTACGACAATTTGATAACACTATTGCTGGCAAAGAGGGACATGGCGGAGGTCAACGCGTTCGCTACAAGTACAGAGATTACAAGAAATTAACGAGCATATTATTTGTCTCTGTTTTTCCAATCGCCTGTGACGTCCAGTCAAACAAACCGAGAGATCTTCTGCAAATGGGTGAGGTTGCATACTTGGAATATTACTGCTTCGCCAAGTACGCTCGTCTATACGGAAAATTACCTGAGTTTAATGATAAAAATGCTCCCAAGCTGCGCTCTGTGAGAATGTAGATCGTTGTCTCTCGTTTCTCGGGACTGAAGCGACGGGAATCGTATGTCTCACAGTGAAGAAGCCTCGGGGGCGCCTTCTGAGGTCTGCCTCCGCAGTTTGATTATCCTGAAATTTGGGAAAACGAGCTGAATTCACAATCACTCCCTATGGTTCGCCGCGACAAGTTCAATGTATACAGAAGCGGGTAATGGTGTTAAAGGCGTATTTCTTGGTCTTGCGGCTGGCGACCGGATCGGAGGCCCGACGCGCATGGCCCTGGAGCTTGCCGAGAGCCTCACGGAACGCAATGCGCTCGACCTGCGGGACGTCGCGCGCAGGTACATGAACTGGTGGCGCAAAGACGGCTTCGACACCGGCCCGACGGCGACACGGGTTTTTGAATTGGCATCGTCCGGTCTCGCGATCGAGCAGGCCGTCATCAAGGTGGACATCGAATCCGGGGGACAAACGGCGGGATGCAACCCGGCCCACAGGAGCGCCCCCCTTGCCATGGCGGCCTTCATCGCGGACGGTCAGCTCGGCGAGGCGGCGGCGGCAGAGGCCCTGCTCACGCACCGGCATCCCCTGGCGGGTGACGTCGCGGCTGCCGTTGTCGTTCTCTGCCGTGCCCTCATTCGCGGTGTGCCCTGGCTCCGGGCGCTCGAGGTTGCAGCCGCCGGGCGGCGTCCTGAAACCCGGCAAGCGCTTGCCGTTGGCTATGCGGCAGGCCTGTCTCCCGGCGGATATGCACCGGATGTCCTACGGGCCGCCGTTTTTATATTGCATCATTCCCACTCATTCAACGCAGCGCTGAGGCGCGCCGTGGATTTCGCCGGCCCATCCAACTACTGTCCAGTCCTCGTCGGCTGCCTCGGCGGGGCGAAATGGGGCCGATCGTCGATTCCAGACTCCGTTATGCCGGCCCGTCCGGTGCTGATGAAACGAATCAACAAAGCGGCCGATGCGCTGGCAGCCGGCTGGTAAGGAGCGTCCCATGTCGGATATGGCAATCCAGCAAAGAGCAAAGAGGCTCAAGGAGTTCATAGCAAGCCTGCCTGATTTCGGGCTCTTCAAACCACCTATACCCTACGGTCACATGGGCGCCGTGATTACCGACGCGATACTTCAGGCGGCCCTCAACTGGGAATCTGTCGTAAAACCGCGCATCGACAAGGTCAGGAGTTATTCGCAGGCATGCATCACGTCGGGATTCCGGGACCTTCTTCACACGGCGGGTCCCCGTGCCGTTCTGAATTGGGAACATCCGGAGAAGCTTGCTCGCCTTGCGGGGGTTATCGACTTTTTCTGCGCCTGTCGTATCGAGACCGAAGAGGAGCTGCGCCAGTGGCTGGAGCAAGAGGAGAACTTGATCCGGTTGAAAAGGCTCCGCGGGGTCGGGGACAAAACCGCCGATTACTTCAAGTTTCTCGTCGGCATCCCGACAAGCGCCGTGGATCGTCACATACGGAACTTCCTGCTTCTTGCAGGGATACAAACGTCCAGCTACGATGAGGCAAAGGAAATAGTGCACTGCACAGCCGACCTGATGGGGATAAGCCGGTCGCTGCTGGATCACAGCATCTGGAAGTACATGTCCTCAAGGGGTCGTAAAACAAGGAAACCCGGCTGCAAGGCGTCCGAAGGGGGAAAAGTGAGCGAGATCAGTGCACACGAAGGCAAGGTCATGCTCGTACACAGCTTTGATGAAACCTGGAGCACCCTCGAGAGAAAGGGCCCCATCGCGCTGGCTACCTCAACCGGTCATAGATTTCGTGCACTCGCATCAACGTCCCGGAAGGGAAAGGTGATCCGGTTCATGAAAGAGCGGGGCGAGTACGGGAGGGCATACGTCTGCTGCTGGGGCTTTTATTACAATTGCAACGGGACGAGAATCGGCATGTATGCTAAGGCTGTCGATGAGTACCTGAGAAATGAAGGCCGGTCAGAATAACTCGCGTCACGCGAAATCTCCGGGCGCCGGCCGGCATCAGACATTGACACGCTCCTGTTCGATGTAGGGGCGCAGCTCCCGCCGTAGGGCCTTTTCGGTCACCAGATCGACGGGGCAGCCGAGGAGATCTTCGAGGTAAAACTGGACACCGAAATAGCGCTTGGAAGTGGCCGGGCCGTCGAAGGCCACCAGGATATCGACATCGCTGCCGCGGCTCGCCGCATCACGGGCGGTGGAGCCGAACAGCGCCAGCCGGGTCACGCCGAAACGGGCCTGCAGCTCCGGCTTGCTGCGGGTCAGCAGCTCAAGAGCGCGCTGTCTGTTCATCGTTCAACCTCCAGGCGGCCGCATCCGTCTTCTGCGCCGCCATGCACGCCTCGAACCCCCGGGTGCACGACGGCCCTTCAAGGCTCACCGACAATATAACATCTGCTGTGGGGCGTGCAACGCAAAATTGTCGATTGTTCCGACAGGTTACAAACCGATCCGGTCCGTGATCCCCATGGACCCCGACTCGAACGATCTGAGACACCGCCCGACACCCTATTCGTCTCTTCCGCCGTGCGGACATCATCCATCAACACGGGTGAAGCATCATGAACATCAACGACCTGTTCGACAGGATCATGCGGGATGCTGCGGCCGGGGCAACGAAGCGCAAAAAACCCGCCCGGAAGCCTGATGCGGCTCGCGGGCGGGTCTGGCTGTTGTGCATTGGTGGAGGCGGCGGGAGTCTAATAATCAGCCAAACTTGCTGTTTATGCTTCAAAATTATCTATTCGATTTTTCTGAATACCCCCAAAAATGCCCCCAAATATCGGACTTTTCATAGTTTTCATTTTATACCTTTCCTTCAGGCGTAGTCAACAAGTTTAGGTTAATTGCGTTAAGAATAAAATCCCATACTTTCATCCTGGTAGCCGAGCATTCCAGCTTTTAGGTTCCGTACTCGATAGCAAATACAAAGATTTAATGGCGGTGGTTGCGTCGTCTAAGGATTACCGATCGAAAGAGAGTTTATGTCGCTCAAGAGCATTCATAGCAGCCAAGTTGGTCAGCGTAATCAGTTCTCTCTCGAAACCATTTTTCGCTTGGTACCGCGGCGAAGCTAGTCCACGGTTTGCGGGCGCGAAATATTGCTCGCCTGATTCGTATTGGAGGAGATTATTCCCCTAGAATCTGTTACAGCTGTTGTTGATTTTCAATGTAAATGGTGATAGGGACACAGGAAAATACATAAGGCGGTTAATACGTTCCATTCCGTACAAAAATACTGGAGGAAAATATAGATTGGCTGGCACATACCCCGTCTCGCAATGGAAACGGGGTTTTCTATTTTAATTCAAGTGGCAGCAATGGGGTGTAAAATGGCTGATTTGAGGATCGGTTTTCTGGATGTCGGGCACGGTGATTTCATCTATGCGACAACCCCACTTGGTGCCAACCTGATCATCGATGTCGGCACTGGCGATGTCGTACCTTCGATTTTTCTCAGTGAAATATCTGCCATTTCTGAGTTACAAGTTTCCCATCCACATACGGATCACTTCGACGACATCATCGCAATATCAAAGAAAAACATCGCATCCTTCAGATGCCCCTCTCTGGACGGCTTTACTGACGATAGGATTGGTTGGACGAAACGCGACAAAGCTAAGATAGCCAAGCTACGCCAAATGAGGAGGGAAATTGCTGCCGACAATGAAGCTGTTACCGTCGGTCAAGAGTTCGATCATACCGTGTGGTTTCCACCAAATGTTGACATTAACGACCCTAACACGGCTAGTGCTTTAACAACACTTGCTTTTAAGGGTGTCAAAATCCTATTAGGAGGTGATCTCCCAGCTTCCGGATGGAAGGATCTGCTGAATAATTCCAAATTTGTCGGAGCCATTACGGGAACGACAATTTTCAAAGTTCCACATCATGGGCGGTCGGAAGGATGCTGTAATGAACTTTTCGATGTTATAACACCAATGCTGTGCGTAATATCCGATAAGTCGATAGAAAAAGACAATAAGAATACTGCGGCGACCAAATGGTATTCAGATAGGACCACCGGCTGTATTGTCGCAGGGTGCAAAGATAAACGGAAGGTTGTTTCTACTCGTTCTGATGGTTCGATCTTTATAAAGATCAACGATAAAGGGGAATGGTGGGTCCATCCGGGAACTCGTTGGTTAAGGGATTAAAGGAGGGGGGAATATCATGAAAGGATTTCCAAAGCGGGGTTTTATATTCTGGCCGGTCGGTACCGGTGATAGTACGACCATTGTTGTAGACAAAGAGGACGGGATCATATTACAAATCGACCTGCGCCATATGGAATGCGCTACAGAGGAAGACGATCCTCATGTTCCGATCATTGATATCCTCAAACAAGAGCTTCCGGAGCTGAACGAGAAACCCCACCTGTCAGTGTTCGCGTTGACACATCCCGATAAGGATCACTGCCAGGGGTTTTCGCAATTGATAAAAGAAGTCACAATCGGGGAACTCTGGTTTTCGCCACGAATATTCCGAGAATATCACAAGGACCTTTGCGAAGACGCCTCGGCCTTCAAGAAAGAAGCTATGAGGCGTGTCAAGAAAACGATCACTAGCAAAGGGAATGTTGGTTCCGGAGATCGCGTCCACATCATCGGCTATGATGATCTCCTGAAAGAAGAGGAATTCGAAGGATTCCCTCAAGACCAGCTGACCGTTCCGGGAAACTCCATCACTGAACTAAATGGGGAGGATTATTCAGATTGCTTCAATGCTTTCGTCCATGCGCCATTTAAGGACGACAGCGAAGGCGAGCGAAATGACACAAGTCTTGCTTTTCGGATAGCCCTGTCTGATGGAGAAGTTACCGGCTTTGCCATGCTTCTTGGCGATCACTGCTACCCCACAGTAAAGCGCATTTTCGACCGAACCACTGATAAAAATAATTTGGCTTGGAACGTATTTCTTGCCCCACACCACTGTTCCAAGGGAGTCATGTACTGGTGCGATGAGGGCGAGAAGGAAGAAACCCTTCGGCAGGGCGTTCTTGACGCGATTGAGAAGGCAGCCAGTGACCCAGGCTATATCGTCGCCAGTTCAGAACCAATCCCAAAATCAAACGAAGCCGGCGATAATCCGCCACATGCAATAGCGAAAAACCGGTACGAGGAAATAGCGCCAGACGGGTTTGTGTGCACACAGGAACATGGAGGCAAGGATCACCCTCAACCAATCATTTTTGAAGTGACCACCGCAGGCCTTACATACTGGGGGTCTCAAGTCGCAAAAGCAGCGGGACTGACCTCCCTGGCGAAAGCTATCGAGCAGGCACGCGGAGGCGCGGCACCACCTTCAGATAGAGTTGGATTCGGGGAAAATCGATGACAGCGGGGCAGGAACTCGCACAAGAAGAACTGCGCGAGATCGAGGCTGCGTCAGAGGGTGCGTTCGAAGTCCTTTCTGTGAGGTTTCCAGAAGGGGATCACCGGTCAGCAATCGCAGAAATAAGCGTCACCTGTTTCGATATGCCGTACGCAGAGGGAGGGATAAAGCTCAGAGATAGAGAGCGCTTCCTCATATACATTCCACCGGATTTCCCTTTCGATGTTCCAAGCGTTTATACGCCGCATCGACGTTTCTCAGGGAATCCCCACGTCCAATGGCAAACCTACCTATGTCTTTACCAATCAAGAAACACCGAGTGGGATGCCAGTGACGGTATGTTTGGATTCATTTCTCGTCTCGAATTGTGGCTTCGTCGCGCTGCCCTCAACCAACTGGATATGGAAGGCGCACCGCTTCACCCTCCGGTCGCATACCCCACCGAAAGAATTACGGTGATTCCACGGAAGGATACCCCACAAGTTCAAGGGACGGCATGGTTTGGATATGCAAAACTTAGGAATGTCTCAAGTTATCGAATCGACATAGAAGACTGGATTGACATTTCGGAATCTGTAACCCAAGCAGCGGTAGGAGCCGCGATACTTCTTACGGAACCCCTGTCGTGGGAATATCCTGCTAAAGCGAAAATGCTTCTCGATCAGGTAGAGAAGAATGGCGTGTCCCGGGCCATTATCCGGCTCGTCATGGCACTCGCCGCCGATGCCAACCCTGCGGATAGCGACCTCTTGGTTATTATCGGAGCACCGATGCGGGGAATCCGAGGATCACATCAACTCAAGCAGCATCTGACCGCATGGCTAATAAAGAAAGAGATGGTCAATGGACTCCGTCTCATTCCAAACAAATACAGCACAGAAGAAGGATTCCGGGTGATCGGCCTTGAAGTGGAAAAGCTCATGGGAAAATGGCTCGACCTTGTCGATGTCGCCTGGTGCACGGTACGGGAGGACCGGCCCGAAATCATTCTTCCCAGAGATACCGGAACACCGATGAACGTCTTCAGGGAACGGACCGTTGCCGTATGGGGATGCGGTGCCATCGGTGCCCCGATCGCGGAAACCTTGGCGCGGGCAGGCGTAAAGAAACTTGTCTTGAGGGACAAAGGGATTATCGCTCCTGGAATATTGAGCCGACAGCCGTATCTTGATGAGGAAATAGGCTATTCCAAAGTGGGTGTTCTAGCAAAACGGCTAAGGCAGATTCGACCAGACATTCTTGTCATTGAACCAAAATTTGAGGATGTAAAGTCAACTGTCTTGGACTCTGAGGATTGGACCGACGGTGCCGACTACGTGATTGATACCACAGCATCACTGGCGGTGATTGAAAAACTGGAGAGCCGAAGGGGGAAGAGTACCCGGCGGGTGCCAGTTGCATCCATGGTCGTGGGGCATCGAGCCCAACAAGGACTCGTTGTCGTCTCGGGTTCGAGACATAGTGGTGGACCTGTTGATGTCCTTCGGAATGTAAAGATAGCAGCATGCTCAAAGGGCTGTTTGGGGGACTATGTGGATGAGTTCTGGCCGGCGGAACCGAGAAACGACGTATTCCAACCGGAACCTGGATGTTCGGAGGCAACCTTCGTTGGTTCGGCCGCCGACTCAATCGCTTTGGCTGCGATAATGCTCAATTTAGCAGCAGTTGACTTTCACGAGATAGAAAAGGAAGCCGATACAGAGGATTCTGCGACTGCACACTTTGTTGCTCAGCCGCATACGGCACTTCCCGGTATACCCCTGTACTACAAGTTCAATTTCCAATCGGACATTGTAATCGAAGATCCGCAAAGCAACTTTCAGATCAGGATATCGCAAGCAGCTCTTTCGGAAATGCATACATGGGTAAGGCGGAGCGCACTAATCTATGGAGAAAAAGCTGAAACAGGGGGCATCCTTTTCGGCGGAAGAGACAATGCGTGCCGGGTCATATGGGTGTCAGAAGTAATCGGGCCGCCGGCTGACAGTGAATCATCTTGCGCACACTTCATATGCGGCACCAATGGAGTGGCAGAGGCTAATGAAGAGAAGCGGCAACGAACCCGTGGTTCCACTCAATATATCGGAATGTGGCATACACATCCCACATCACTGCCTGCTCCAAGTGAGACTGATTTCCTGGCAATGCATGCGCTAGTGAATGCAGATGAGCCATCGACACATAAGCACCTCCTGCTCATACTGGGGTCCGATTCAGAGCAGTCCGTGGAGCTACTTTCAGGCTTTTTATTCTCGAAGAAGGATTTCGGTGATTTGGAAAAATTCGGAGTCCTTGAGAGGAAAATTCAGGTATCTGCTCTTGGACCTCTGACGCCACAAGATATAATTGTGGATCAAGCAGGTAGACGCTTCATGGTGCTGAGTGACATGCATTTCGGGACACCGGAGAGTTCAATCAATGTTGCTCAGTTTCGCGACCCCCTTATCGATTATATGGTGTCCCGTGCGCCTTGGGATGAGATTGTATTTACCGGCGACTTAATTGACATCAACCTGTCCACTTTTACCCGCGCTATTGAAGGGGGTGCTTGGCAAGATTTGAACGGGCCACTGTTCGGATTCCGGCAATTCGTTCAAGAACTCGATATACGGATGAGACGGCAATCACCAGAAAAGGGTCTAAAACATCTCACACAAAAATGGATTTACGTGCCAGGTAACCACGACTATAAAATATGGGACATGCTCTCATCGAAACTGGTGTGTGATGACGTTCTAGCCTCCGGGAAAAAAATGGGCTCTGTACCCACGCCTGTCATGACGGGCAAGTGGATAGGAGAGGAATCCTTTTTCGCAGGAATCTTCCGAACCTACTGTGCACAGAACCAAGTCATCGTTGAATACCCGAACCACGAAATCAATTTCCGTCAAGAAAAGATGGTGCTGACTCACGGGCATTATTTGGATTCAAAACAAACCCGCTTCAATGACCTCTCTGACTATCTTTCCAACTTCAAGTCTCCCGAAGAGATCAGAAAGGCCCGCCGCCGGATTTTTATCGAAACAGCGCAATATCAAACTGTGGCCAATACTATCTCTTTTACAATGGGTTTTCGGGGCTTAGCGAATGTTTTGGTAGGCCCAGATGCATTTGGAAATAAGATCAAGAAACTATATCATCAGGTTGGCAGTTCACTGCTTATCCTCCTTTTCCCTCGTGAAGCAAGGAAAGGCAAGCGTCTATCCTCGAAGCAACTCCGGAACATGGGATGCTACCTTGAACAGTTCTGTCAGTATAAAAAACTGCCACGATGGTTCATTTTTGGGCATACCCACCATCAAGGAAAGGAGAAGAGTAATCTAGGTGTGGATGTGTACAACGCAGGTTCATGTTACAGCGACCGGGATATTCCCATCACTTTTCTTGAGATTGAAACCAATGCCCAAGGCATGCCGATAATCCAATTAATGTGTATAGACCGAAACGGAAATGTAAAGAGGACAGATTATTCATAATATTGATCTTACCTGCACGTTACGGCATGAAACTACTAAACCGCCCAACTTTGCCAAAATCCACATTACACTATTCCTCGGGAACACGAGTCGTAGCTAGGCCGGGTTAAGGATTTGAAGGTATAATCAATAATCTGACCGAGACTTAATTTGACAGTGTACGTCAAGTTGAGTATGAGTCAGGACAAATTTATGTGTCTGACTTCAGACATCCCTCTTACCTTGCACTCTTACGGGCAGCTTCCAGTTCTTGCACCAGAGATCGTACTTCTTCATCGGTTCTGCCTGCAATACGCGCCGCGTTCAGTGCCTCCACTTCGTCTGAAGGCCATCCGACCGCCCGTGAGCCAAGTGACACCGGCCGAGTCCACAGGCCTTGTGAAATGCGTAAATAGAGAGTTGACCGGGAAAGCCCTGATTCAGACTTCACAGCCGGCATTCTTAAAATGGTGCGCCTCATCTTCAAACCTCCTTATCCAGCGACCCCATCGACCGCATTTATTCCTCTTTTCTGTTGCTCATGGTCTTAAGATTCTTTGGACTGATCACCGTTCATAATCCAAATTAGAAATCACCCAGGACATCTTTCAGCTTGTCCGGGACGCCTCGACGGAGCGGCGCATCATCTCTTTTTCCCGGCACCGCGCCCGGCGCTTCCTTCGAGAGCATCTCATAAACTTCCCTGCCGCCGACCGTGTCGAAATAAACCTTGAGGGCTCTCTGTATGACCCGCCCGCGGTCCGGCTGGAAAATCGAGCGGATCTTCCGAATCAATTCATCGTCCGTCAGGGTGATCCTCAGGGTTATTTCACGCTTCGTGGTCATTTCCCTGATTCCACGTCCAGCGCCTTCAGAAAACCCCTCGCGTTGGCATACTCGGGGTGATCGGGCACGTGAACGAGCGGCAGGTACTCCTCCGGGATGTGCTCCTGGAGATAGTAGGCGCCTCCCCCGGCGATGATAACCTTCTCCGCGCGCTGTATCCTCGCCATCCATTTCGAGTGCACTTCCTGGATCAGCCAGTCCATGTATTTCTCCGCCGATTCTCTGACCAACTCAGCGAGATCCCGCTCCGCCCCGTACACCCGGATCCTGCCTTGGCGAAGTACATCCTTCGATTCCTGTTCGGAAAGATCAAGTTGCATCCGGACCTTGATTTCCCTGGCGAGGTCCAGGGAGATCTTCGACACCCCATGCCTCTCCAGAGTGTCGGATTCGCCCTTGACGATCCTCCCTCGCTCGACCACGATAACGTCCACGGTGTTGAATCCGATATCGAGAATGATCATGTCACGGTCCGTCCGCGCGTTGACGTCTCCCGCCTGGGACAGCCGGTAGTCCGCGAGAACCCCGAGACCCTGGGGATAGAACCGCGCGTTCAATTCCAATACCTCGCGGCCCACCTCGATCCGTTGCAGGAGGGGAACGAGTTCCTTCAGGTTCGCTTCCGTGTAATGGGAAAGGGGGAGTCCCATGGCGACGTCCGTGACGAGTTCACCGGTCCTCCGATGGATTTTCTTCACCGCCTTGAAGACGAAAAGGGGCGAATACCTCTTCATGAACTCGAAGCTCCGCGTCGAAAAGGCGCCAACCAGGGCTTCCCTGCCGACGAAGTATTTCCTGCCCCGGTATTCATATTCCTCGCCCCCTGCAAAGGCCGACAGATCTCCGACTTCCCGCTCCGCGTAAGCGATCGCCGTCGGGAACTTGAGCATCTCCAGAATTCCCTCACGCTGATAAACGGCTTTCACGTCCCCGTACCCGACATCCAGTCCCAGATTCATTTGCACACCTCCTTGATGTGTTTTCTTAAGTTTTTGCCGACAGTTCCGTCGTTTCATCACTCAACCGAAATCGCGTTCATCCAGGTGATATCCCCGCCTGGCCAGGGCCTTTCGGAGCTTGACGAGATTCACCCGGTACTGGAGCGCGTGTTCCCACGGATACACCGGGTCTTCCCGCTCGTAGAGAAATTCCTTCCGGACAAGCGACTTGAGATGTTTCCTGATTGCATGCCTGCTCAAGGACGGAATCGACTCGCTGAGGATATCGTCCGCCGTTTTTTCCACCCAGCCGCTTTCGGGCGGATCGTCCTGGAACTCCTGTTTCCCGCGCGCACTTTCCTCGTGCATGAACTGGTCGAAGTCCCAGAGGCGGCCGGTCCAGCGGATGAACTCCCGCAGGATCACGGCCTCGGCATGGTGACCGATCGTGACCTCCAGACCTTCCCTGAGAATCCGATTCGCGCGCCTGCCGGGCAAAACGAACGATTGAAGATGTGAACGGGGCATTATCGGCGTTTGGTTCATGAATGGACCTCCTTCCTTAATTAAAGGCTGACGTGCATGGTCGAGTATTCGACCATTTTTCCCTTCCGGCGGGGTTTTTCGGTCGAATATTCTCCACGCCGGAAAACCCCGAAAATGATCCGGTACGGGCCTTCGCCTGAGTCAGCATAATAATGTTTATTATGTCCGTGCGATTGAGACACTTGCCGGGGCGAACCCGGTGTTCCATCGAATGGTAAATACTCGACCACCCGGAGAGCTTCCGGACCGCGCTCCGGACCATGGACACGTTGTTTATTTTCATGCGCCTTCCCCCAAGCGGGTCAGCGCCCTCAGGATCTCCCGTGCGCCGGTGAATTTCTTCCTGCCGCCCGGCCCCTCGACGACGCAGGAAGGTGTGGAATCAATCCGGTCATCCCTGAGATGTTTGCGGAAGGTTTCAAAGGTCTGCGAGGAATCGACATACCGGCACTTCAGTCCCCTTTCGCCCAGGAAGGCTTCCAAGTCCGGCAGGCTCCGGATATTTTCCTCCGCCGCCTTGAAGAGGGCGGCTCTCGCCCAGAGGATCTGGGAGACATCGCTTTTCCCAGTCACCATTCCCAGGAAACATTTCGCGTAGAGGATCGTTTCCCTGTGGACGGGCGTATCTACGAAGGTGACTGCGGCGATCCGCCGCTTGACCAGATTGATGACGATCGGCTCCAGTTCCGGCTCCATCGCGCGGCAGGGAGGACAGAAATAGTCGGTGTAGATCCTCACCTTGACGGGGCCGTTCCCGAAAGAGGGTATCCGGGTCTCCTCGGCGTAGGCCGGCGTCGCCGACCCGGAAAAGAGGGAGAGAAAAACTGAAAACCCGATTGCGGCGAAGAGAATAGCCGTCGAAGGCCTGATCCTCTCAAGATGTATTGCGAAGAGAGCGATGGCCACGGCGGCGAAGGCGAGGCAATAGGGGCAGTAAACGCCGTTCATGACCTGGAAGCCGAGCAGGAAGACCTCCCCGCCCAAGCCCAGGGACAGCAGGATCGCGCAAACGGCGTTCTTCCCGAAACCGCCGGCAGCTAGTATAGCCCCCATGTAAAGCATGCCCCAGTACTTGAGATCCAGGCCGAGCATGGATCCCCGCAGGTACGTGCAGGATTCCGAGCAGAGGCTGTAAGCCGCCATCACGGCGATCCCCGTGATCCCAAGGACGATGGTCGCGCTTCTCTTGTATCGACGCAGTTCTTTGATCATTTGGTTCTCCTTCGAAGTTCGTTGTATGCTCTTTTCCTCAGGTGGTAGATTCTCGTAATCACCTCGGAGGTCTTCTCGACCCCGTAGTAGCGCTTGATCTCGTCGGCGACCTGCTTCACGTAAAGCTTCCCGCAATCCCGGGTGACGTGGTTCCTGTAACGGTTGACGACGTACCGTTCCCACTTGTCCAGCTCAGCCGTGCG